>OHGG01000060.1_pt1 | contig 79164 bp, 91 predicted proteins | sample 1567641 | NCBI WGS metagenome assembly OHGG01 (sample SAMEA3879561, study PRJEB24766) | human gut metagenome | biome: human-associated habitat; feature: feces | place: USA | collected 1985/1987
AATTTAACATCTGTTCTTCTTTCACAATACATGCACATAATTTATTTCCTCCAATCAGTAAATCATTGCTTTGTTTCTCTTTCAAAAATAGCCGGCCGTAATTTTATCCCTGCTGCCCGGAAAAGAAAAGAGACCAAAGAGGCTGCTGCCCTCTTCTGGATTCCTTGCCGGCAAAAAGTTTTTAGAAGCTTCCACACCTTCACTCCTGTCTGCTGCCGTCAAAAAGCATTCCGGTTCTTCCATCAATATCTTCCCCGTTGATACAACTTGTCAACCATCTTCTGGAAAAGTTATCCAATCGGCAGTGCCGGAAAGAAGAGAAGGATTTATGAGGAAAAGTGGAAACACCTTTTCAGGCGGCGGAACAGTTCTTTTTTGGGCGGCAGAACGGGCTGAAAAAGGTATTTAATCCAGCCGGTAAAAATCCAAGGAACAGCGCAAAATCAGGGCATGGCGAATGGTATCCTCATTAACCTACGAACTTCCTTATGAGGTTAATGGAAAAGCAGCGGGAAAAAGTTTTTTATTTATCTCCGAGGTATATGAAAAAAATGACAGGAATCCGCCTATTATTTATCTATGAGGTAAATGAAATCAGGCGGTGACAGGCTGTCATTTATCTGGCAGATAAAAATAACAGAAATCCAAGGTGAAATATGGCATAAACCAGTTGACAAGTAGGTGAAATGGAGTATATAATAATTTTATAAACGAACAAGTGTTCGTTTTACAAAGAAGAGTTTTCGTGTTGATTTGGTAAAGGATGGTGATAAATATAGGTGCAAAGAAAACTCATAAAGGTATATATGAGTACAAAGGATATAGACTAAGTAACTGTGGTTAGCAGACAGACATGGCGTATGATGTTGTGAATCTTAATATATGAATGGGGGAAGCGTCAGCTACCCAATGACAAACGAAAGGATTATAATTATGAAAGTGATAAAAATAACTACAGACAGCCGGATAATGGTATGTGAAAAGAAAGATGACTATTCAAGAGATGAACTCGAAGAACTTCTTGGCTGTGAATATGTAGAGAATGTTATGCCAAGGCGTCTGTATAATGAACTTGGTGTGCCAAAAATTGATGCAATAATGCTTGTGGATGAGGATGGACACTACAATGGAAGAAAGTTTAACCCTGTAGGGAGCTGGCTGTATGAAACAGATATACATAATGCACCGATTGTCGGTGACATTCTTGTTGCAGGGTATTCAAGAGAAGCAGGTATATGCGAAATGAACGAAAAACTGTTTGATGAGCTTTACTGCAGGCTTGAAAGAATTGCGAACGCTTTCAATTCTGAAAAAACAAAATAAAAAATATCCGAAGGTCTGTACCTCAATGTCATTAAGTTAAGCTCTTTTAAGCAAAAAGTAACCCTCCCATAACTCTATAAAAGAGAAAAGGGAGGGTTGTTTTTTATTCAATTTGTGCAATCAGAAAGATTATCAAGGCAATACTTCCAATGCCTGATACGATAATAACGAGCTTATCCAGTATGCATCCGAGTGTTTCTGGTATCCATGTGTTATTGCTTCTATAACGGACATTATAATGAGATAAACGATTGATACAGGTATCAATAACAGTGAATATATCACAATAAAGGCATATATAACGACTGTGAGGAATAATCCTAAAATGGACATACCAGAACCAATTGTACTGCCAGACAATACACGCAGGTTATGTACTCCTGCGTACATATTGTACATTGTAACGCCCGTCGCATTGGCAAAAACGTCTCCTTCGTCCTGTCCATGTACAGCTTTGATAATGTAACCTATAACGATGCCTATGCTTCCGCCACATATAATATACGCCAAACAGCCTATTGCATCAAAAGGCTCTTTAAAAATAGCGTACATCAATATGTTTATAATTAACGCTCCAATGATTCCGCTTTTTAAGATTAAAAACAGTAAATATTTAAGCGTATATAGCAATGATAATAGGTATTTCCGGCTACTTTTGTTGTTTTGTTCTTGTTACATTGTTATTTCTCCTTTTCTATGCAAAGATTTGAAGATAGTCACGTAGAATGGAGAAAATATTAGTTTGTATTCATTTTATAATTTCTCTTATTTCCATTTATCAGGCAATTCACCGCTTATTAAGATATATTCTCCTGACCGAAACGAATTTCGATAAAGAGTATCATAAAATGGGTTATCTATTTTGGGGTTGATTTCAAATGTTCTGCCCGTGGAGCGTTCTTTATATTTTACGATAAATACATCCTCCGATAGATGCTTTAAATATTCTTCTTTGTCAAAAGCAATCTCTGAACTTTTATCCATATTAGCATCTTTTGTTTTGTCATTATTCCAGTTATTTATTGTAGTTGATATGTCTGATTTTTCAGTATATCTTCCGCATACACTACAAACAGCAAACACATTTTCCGTAGCACCACCGCAAAAGTATAATTTTTCCTTTTTGTACATCAATAAAGGGCTTTCTTTGCATCCGCAAGGGCATGGTTTCAAACTATCCCAAGGATGATAACATTTACCGCTACCAGATGAACCCAAAATAATTGCATTTGTTTCTAGTAATGAGGATTTTTCTTTCTTTTTCCAAAACATGTACGTTCATCTCCTTTCTCTCATTATTTGTTCCGGATTCTGCTTCATAGCATCCATGTACATCCGGAAAGCCCTTTCAGCAGCAACCGTTTTGGTTTGTCCAAGGCTTTCGCAGAACTGCTCAAATTCTTCGTGCAAAGTTCTGTCGAGGTATAAATTCAAATATCGCCCGTCTTTCTTTAGTCTAGGCATCTGTATCACCTGCTTTCTTCAAGTTGACAAGTTTTACAATATCCCAATATCTGGAAATATCTTTAATCATTTTCTCAGTTAATTCATTTTCGTTTATTCTTAAAATATCGCAAATAGAATCTGCTGTAATAATAATTCCGCAATCTGTATAAGATAACTGCCATAGCGTAAGCATATTATTTCCAGCGTTTATCCATGCATTGTCGTCATAGACAAAGGTTGCATTTTTATCATTTTCAAAATGTCCATAATCACATCCATGAATCAGTGCATTTAAAAATTCAGCTCCTGAATTGCAATCATTTGTGCAGATATAATATTTTCCGCTTCTTTTAGGAACAAAATTGTAGTGGCTATCTTTGTTTTCGTACTCTTTTAACTTTTGAAAATTCTCTTCATAATAACTTTTGGTAACACTACCATTACATATAATAGTCGTGCCTCGCTTCTTTAATGCTAAATATAAAGCCATATTCGATTTTCCAGTTCCGCTTTTACCAATAATTATAGTTTTATTCTTTTTAAGTTTCACCATGACTTTGTTAATACCTCCTTGAATAATTTTTGATGTGGCGGGGAGAATTTAAACCTCCGACAACACCTGCATGGTTCCTTCCACGCTTTTACGATGCCATACAGGAGTGCTACTTCCAGACTGAGCTACCGCCACATATACTGTATTTGTTAATGCTATTATAACGCATAATTCAATATTATTCAACTCTAAAAACAAAAATCAGCCTTTTCAGACTGACGAATAATGTGTTATTTGGTTGATTTATACGTTATAAAGATGTATAACTATAGACTAAGAGCGTCAGTGCTCCGACCAAAGATTACTGACGCTCCTTTAACTCAACGATACTTGTGTATTAATTCGTTATGTATTTACAAGGATTATTCTAATACAGGGAAGTCTCTCTGTCAAGATGTTTCGCACCATCTGCACATCAAAATCGCTCCTAAAAGAGCCGATATGTCGATATTTTCCTAAACATAACCGAATAAAGCGTAAGACTATCTTTTGTTTCAGAAGGCAGGTGATGTTTTATGTCCTCTGATATACAACCATACATATTAGATGAATTAGATGCTATCATCGACCAGACAGTAGCTGATATTGGTTTGTATAGCAAAAATCCGGGTGATTTTACCAGAAACCGTAAGCTGAATGCTATGACTACGATTAAAGTCACCCTCAATATGCAGGGTAATTCCCTGAATGCAGAATTACTGGATGCGTTCCCTTGCAGTATGTTCCAATGGTAAAACCTGTAAGAACATCAACAAATCAGCTGGAAAAAGTTTTTTATTTATCTCCGAGGTATATGAAAAAATGACAGGAATCCGTCTATTATTTATCTATGAGGTAAATGAAATCAGGCAGTGACAGGCTGTCATTTATCTGGCAGATAAAAATAACAGAAATCCAAGGTGAAATATGGCATAAACCAGTTGACAAGTAGGTGAAATGGAGTATATAATAATTTTATAAACGAACAAGTGTTCGTTTTACAAAGAAGAGTTTTCGTATTGATTTGGTAAAGGATGGTGATAAATATAGGTGCAAAGAAAATTCATAAAGGTATATATGAGTACAAAGGATATAGACTAAGTAACTGTGGTTAGCATCATCCTGACCATTGTATTTGGTGGGAAGCTGTAAATATGGAAACTGGATGTGCTGACTATCACGCTAAAACCAAGGAAGACTTAATGGATGCGATAGATGGAAAATTGAAAATTTAAAGGAGATTAAGGCATGGCAAAATTTACAAGAACATTTGAGAATGGAACAGTCAAGAACGAGTTAGTGTTTAATGGTAATACATTTGATTATACAATGGGTAATTATGTGAATGGAGTTAAAAAATCTGATAAGAAATGTTTCTCTAGCCAGATTAATGAAATAGAAAATATAAATTGGGAAGATGAAGATATTGATGTTGATATGCTTGATTGCGAAGACGATGATGAAATAACAGAAATATTGGGAAAGCTTGATGAATTAGAAAGGAGAGAAGAACAGAGTGAATGTTATAGTATGTGTTGATGATAATAATGGCATGCTTTTTAACAAAAGAAGGCAGAGCAGGGACAAAGCAGTGATAGACAAAATTATTAATATAACTAAAAATAATGTGTTACTAATCACTGACTTCAGCCAAAATCTATTTGGCAATACAGCTGCAAAAGTCAAAATATATGATAACCCACTGGTTGAAGCCGAAACAGACGATTATTGCTTCATTGAAAATCTTGCAATAAAAGATTATGCGAACAAAATAAATAAATTATATGTGTTTAAATGGAACAGAAAATATCCGCATGACTCTTTGCTTGACATAGATTTATCAAAATATCGACTGCTGTCAAGTGAAGACTTTACCGGTAATTCCCATGACAACATTACATTGGAGGTTTACATACGATGATTAATTCTAAGAAAGATACCAGGATATTTCAAAAGGGCATGCTGTGTTTTCTTATATCATTTCTTCTTTTGTTTACCGGCTGCAGCGCAGAGAACGGAGCTGGCAAAATATCAGATGGCGAAATAACAGCACAGCAAAAAACAGCCACGCAAGAAACTAAAACCCAAAAACAGACTGAATCCGAATCACAGTCATTAGCAGATGACACTTCAGATGCAGCATCTACGGAACAAGAATCAACGACGGATAATCTTATTGAAGCAACCACTACCACAGAGGTAGTAACCACCATATCCGAAACGATTACCGAGATTGAGACGGCAACTGAAACTCAACAGGCTGAAATGCTCGTCTCTGCTCCTGCCTTCGATGTTTCAACGGTACCGGCATATAATGGGAATGCATGGGTATTTATAAATGAAGGAACACCATTTTTCACAGATGAATATTTAACAGATACTTCCTATGAATATTATTCAGTTTTAGATAATCTTGGCCGGTGTGGCGTATGCGTTGCAAATATAGGCGCCGATATCATGCCGACAGAAGAAAGAGGTAGCATCGGTGACATAAAGCCATCCGGCTGGAATCAGGCAAAATATTCCGGACTTGTTGATGGTAACTACCTATACAACCGGTGCCATCTGATAGGCTACCAGTTAACCGGTGAAAATGCTAATGAAAAAAACCTGATAACCGGAACACGTTACCTTAATATCGAAGGAATGCTGCCGTTTGAAAACATGATAGCCGATTATGTGAAAGAAACAGATAACCATGTACTGCTAAGAGTAACACCTGTTTTCGAAGGTGATAATCCTCTTGCCAGTGGCGTTCTAATGGAAGGAAAATCTGTTGAGGACAATGGAGAGGGTGTTCTGTTCTGCGTGTACTGCTACAATGTGCAGCCAAATATACATATTGATTATGCGGATGGAAGCAGTTACCTGATTGAACCAGAGACAACCACGGAAGTAGTAACCATCCAGGAAGAAACAACGCAGCAAGTTGATACTCAGCCGGAGACGACACAGGAAGTAACCACACAGGAACCCACAACAAGTTCTTCCGGTGAAACCTGCTGGAAGTCGGCAACCGGCTCAAAATACCATTCCATTAACAATTGCGGCAGAATGGATCCGGATAAAGCAACCCTTATAACAATAGAAGAAGCTGAAAGATTAGGACTGGAGAGATGTTCAAAATGCTATTAGTAGATTGTATTAAAATTCAAAGCCGAGAAAGCAGAAAAGAGGTATAGAAAGATGAATATGGAATACTTATTTTATTTATTGTATGTAGTTGTGGCAGCCCAGCTTTTTATTAGTAAACCAAAAAAGAATATCGGTTATACAAAAGGGCGAAGCTTCTATAAGGTAAGTGGAATAGTAAATGTAATATTAGGTGTTGCAGGAATGACAGCAATCAATCTTTTGTTAAGAGATAAAGGCATAATTCCTCAGATGTATGTCTGGATAGGGCTTATAGGTTTTATGCTTATAGAGTTTTACGGACTGTTCTGCATAATAAAAATGATATTATCGTCAGAACCTTAATGTTACTATAAATAGGAATTGAACAAAATTGCTGCGCGATGGCATGCCAAGGCTGTGGCATAGCGATTTTGTTCAATTAGAATTTGACAGAGGTGTAGAAATTGCCAAAGAATAAATTTGAATTATCAAAAAAACATGAATATCTGATATTAAAATTAAGTGATATTCCCACTATTGATGACATAACTCATAGTGCATGGTCAAGCGACTTGCTGAATGGAAAATTTACTGATTTCAGATACAACACGGAGGATGCTCTTTTGATGATAATAGAAGCTCTTACAAGAGGAACACAACAAGAAGAAATTGGTAAAGAAATATCAGAAAAAGCTAGGGCGGTTTTTGATTATTATGCAGATAAAGATTAACTAAACTGAACATATAAGGATTTAGAGAGGTGATGAATTATGAAAAATAGTATCAATAATTGGTTCAAAAAGAATACTAAAGAAGAAGAAAAAATATTTAAACAAGGGTTGCTTGCTTTTTTAATATTTATCATTGTAATGATACTCTTAAAAGTATTTAGCTGGGGAATTTTTTATTGGTAATAAGAAGTGTTTAGGGATGAAAAACTATGAAAGTAATAAATGCAAGCACAATCGGAAATCTTATCTCAGCACACATAGAAGGGGATGAGAAGAAATTTCTCGCATTTGCAAATTTTATTGCAGATGCGTATGAAGAAGCAGGAGAAGAACGTAGTGCTAGAATTATTAGAAAAAGGATAGACGGTACATATAAAAATGAACCACAAGTTACCTTGGATTAGCACAATAAATTCAAAAATGGTGGCGGATGTGGTGGATGCAGGATTAAAAAAATAACAGACACAGGATTTCATTTTAATCAGGGTAGTGGAAGAGATAAGAGCGTCCAGTATAAAGAGATATCTGAACTTTATTAAAATAGCAAAACTGTGGAATCATATCTCTGCTTAAACATAAAAAGGAGGAACTGTTAAGAAATGAAAAGTATTAACAGAAGTGTTCATACATGGACACATGTACTTAAAAATCGGGGTGAGCCATCATACTAAAAAGTTTCAAAACGGAAATAAATCCGACAGAGGAACAGAAAGCCCGGATTAACCGGACGATAGGAACCTGCAGATTTATCTACAATTTCTATCTGGCTCATAACAAAGAGCTTCACGAAAACGGTGAAAAGTTTATGAGCAGTAACAAATTCAGAGTCTGGCTTAACAACGAATATCTGCCTCAGCATCCGGAATATTCCTGGATTAAGGAGGCATATTCAAAAGCGGTAACGCAGTCAGTTAATAATGCACAGACCGCGTTTGTAAAATTCTTCAATCACAAAAGTGCTTTCCCGGATTTTAAAAAGAAAGGCATATCGGATGTGAAGATGTATTTTGTAAGAAATAATCCAAAGGACTGCCGCTGTGAAAGGACAGAATCAGCATTCCGTCGCTTGGATGGGTACGTATCAAGGAAAAAGGATACATTCCTGCTGCTAAAGATGGGTATGTGATTAAAAGCGGTTCTGTTTCAACCAGGGCTGGCAGGTATTACGTTTCTGTTCTTATGGAAATTCCTGACACCGGGATTGCCGGTAACTTTAACGTGGGAATCGGCATTGACCTTGGACTTAAGGATTTTGCAGTATGTTCCAACGGTAAAACCTGTAAGAACATCAACAAATCAGCTGGACTAAAGAAACTTGAAAAGCAGCTGATCCGGGAACAGAGAAGTCTTTCCCGTAAGTATGAAAATTTAAAGAAAGGAGAAGTCACTCGAAGAGCAAATATACAAAAACAGAAGCGTAAGTATGTACCGGTGGCTTAGCCGGGAATTAACGACTGTGGAGTGTACAGGGACCTGCGAGTAGTGTGCTGCCTGCAGCCACAAAAGTATACACGGTGAAGCAGTAAGTAAAACTTGCGAAAGTTTACATTTTCTCGGTGTGATGCGTATATTTAATCACATTTTGAGTGGCAGTTGACATGACATGGAAGATACAGCGGATTATATAGTGCAGTCTCAGACAGAAAACTATCGTGATATAAGAACTAAATTAACATTATTAGAAGGCAGATTTCAGAATGTTACAGGCGATTACATAGATACAGGTTCTGTAGATTTCTTTCATCTTTTAAAAAAGAAAGGTTATTCGACGGTTGATTATGAAGAATGCTGCAAAGTTTATAATGGTATAGCTAATGCCTTTAAGAGTGTAAAGCAGCAATCTTCTTGTATAAACATGATAATGGTGATTTTAAATAATCTTATTATGCTGGAAAACATTCTGTCTGAAGAAGATGATATAGAATTTATACAAAAAGAATATCTGCTTCAGGTTGGTATGAAAGGGTACATATATGAGTATTATTTCATTAACAGTATGCGTGCATTATCAGCCAAGTATGAAACAGAAGCAACTCAGAAAGCAGAAATTGTCATGGATGATGTTACAGTTAAGATTGACAGCTTGGCTTATATTCTTGATACAATAATGCGTAGGAATCATTTGGTATCTAGAGTTAGGCTTGCCATCTGTATAGCTATAGCAGGAGTGGCAGTATCAGGATTTGTATTTGGATTTATATTAAAAAGCGGAAAGGCAGTTATCCATAATCCTACACAAGTTCCAATAGAAACAACAGTCAATGAACAATATATAGAAGATATAGTAAACACGGAAACACATGAAGAGCATGAAAACGGACAAAACCTATATGCAAATGAAGAGGAAAATGATGATGACTTTCATACGTGGTTCCTTAAATTTAAACAAGATAATAGCTTGCTTATTATGGTCAGCATTATGATAGTCGTACTAATAGCTTTATATATTATTTGATTATTACCAATCAGCTAATGCAGTAGTGGTCTAAATATGCCCCGGCAACATACATTAAGAAATATCTGAAAGGGTATTTTGATGTCGCCATCTTCGATGAAATGCATCTTTACAAAGGTGGCAGAACAGCTCAGGGAAATGCAATGCATTCCTTAATAAAGGCGTCAAGGTATCAGCTTGGGCTTACCGGCACAATAGCCGGCGGCTATGCAGACCACTTCTTCTATACTCTGTTCAGGCTGGAACCGGCAAGAATGATTAAGAATGGATTCAGATGGACGGATGAAATGGCATTCTGCGAAAAATATGGAACTATAGTACGCAGAGGTTACAAATGGAAAGTATAACTCGTCGTCCAGAGGACGACAGCTTTCCTCGCCTAAAGTGGCACCGGGAATCAGCCCGCTGATATTCACGGACTATCTGCTGGACAGAGCGGTATTCCTCGATTTGTCCGATATGAGCAGGTTCCTTCCGGAGCTTAGAGAAAATGTAGTGACCATTCCGACGGAAAAAGAGCTTGTTTCAAGCTACAACCAGATTGTGAAACGGCTTAAGGAACTTGGCAGACAGAAGGGCGGATTTGGTCTGCTGAGCAAGATGCTGCAGTTCTCGCTGTCTTATTCTGATAAGCCGTATGGGCAGCAGGAAATTAGGAATCCGTCTGATGGTTCCGTAGTCTGCATTCCGCAGTCGTATGAAGAATATCGTAATGTGGACACGCTGCTCAATAAAGAGAAAAAACATCCGACTCAGAAGCCGGTCAACCTGTACCGCTGGTTATTACAGAAATATAGAATACCATCATCATGGAAACTGCTTGATACCCATGTGGGCAGTGCAAGCAGCCTGATAGCTTTTCATGAGGCAGGACTGCAATTTGTAGAATTTGAGAAAGATAAATATATGTATGAATTGTCGTATAAAAGATATGCAGAGGAAATGGCACAAATAAGATTAACAGATTTTTTGTGATATAAAATATTTTATAAAAAAGGGAATCAGTACGCTTACTTTTGCGACATAGGATATTCTGGATTTACTATTGTTGATAGATGCAGTATAATTTACTTACAACAATTAAAATTGCCATATAGCAAAGGAAAGGAAGGAATTTTATGGGTAAACTTGTGGAAGAAAGCAAATTATATGCGGAACTGTCGGAGAAATATGATAACAGAACAGGAGAAGACATTACACTTGGACTTTTTAATGAATGTGTTGATACTGCATTGACATCGACTAGGAGAGAAATGCAGTTTGTTTTGTTCAAGTTAAATTGTTTATACGATGATGCAAGTCTGGGACATGAAAAATTGGATATACTTAATGCCGGTATAAAACAGCTTTTTGGTGATAAAATGAAGGCAGCGTTTATGATAAAGGTGTTGGAAACAGCCCTGGATGAGAAATAAGATTCTCAAATAGAGAGAAGCAATAACAGCTTATTTGAAAAGTTGTTATTGCTTCTTTTTTGTTAATTCAATGCACGGTCAACCCGGCAGGTAAATACCGACTTGGCATTTGTAAGATTTCGTATTGTCTTGTCTGTAATACGGTTTAGATTGTCCATAAAAGTAAGGGCATCCTTTTCAAACGGGATAAACAGGGTAAAGCCATCCTTATTCTCGCTAAGGATTTTGGCACCATATTTTGCCAGTGCAAGGGAAGAGGATAACTTGCTGATAATTGCCATATTTATTTCGGATACTTCTGTCTGACAGGTATAAGGCAATTCAATATTACAGATGGATAGTATCATGCCAGGACGCAGAATGTTCGGAGAGATATCTTTCTGATACGTATAGGTAACATTAAAGCCGTCAAGATTTATGGTTGCATTCGGCACATATCCGTTGTTAATGGAATACGCAATGCCGGAATAGTAGTTAAGCAACAGTTTATACCGTTCTTCCTGTCCGAGAGAAGCTATTTCGCTGGCAAGGGATTTTCCAGTCTCAAAAAGACCACGATATGCATCGGCGCAGCTATCAAAGGAAAGAATGTTCTGGACAGAATGATATTCATCTGCTACTTTCTGCAATATGCTCACACATCGCAGATTTGCAACTACACGGTCACCACATAAGGAGGGCAGTGAAACAGGGGAAAGGCATACCTTTAATTTGGATGTATTGGCCAGGGAAGAAAAAATAAATGGTCCTGCGGCATCTTCATGTATGAATACAAAACATTCCTTAAATTCGTGGGTGACATCTTCATCAAAGTAGAAGAGGAATCCTTTCTTTCCATCCAGCGTACCAGCATCCACAACCAGGACAGTACGGCAGTCAAGCTCTGTGCGCAGCATTGCCCGGTGAATATCCATGTTATCCTTTGTGACAATGATAAAGTCTGAAGGTTCATAGCCGCCTAGAGGAAAATCCGGCCATATAATATCGGCAAACCGGGGCTGTACATTGCTTACGCAAGGAAAAACCGTTTCCTCCATCTCGCTCTGCGCATGACCTGCCTCTGGGCTGATATCAACAATGGCATTATCGGCCGGCATGGGGGTAACATCTGCTTCCTCTGTGCCCGGAGTAGAACAGGGGAGAGGAAGGTCAGAAGAAACGGAACAAACAGTGTCAGCGGTTTCATCAGCGGCAGGTGATGCACTATATATTTCTTCTATATAATGTTCGTAATCATAACTTTCCAGATATTCACCTGCACATTCGGGTATATATTCAGAAGATACATCCGGCTGATCACTAACTGCTGGTTCCTCAGATTCCGTTGAAACACTGCTTACGTCCCATGCGGCTTCCTCCATACCAGTTGGCGGTACGTCCTCTGTGCCTTCCTGTAATATGAAAGGACAGTCCATATCCGCATCCGGGCAGAAGTTTTCTGGTACTGTGTTTTCAAGAAATTCTCCGGATGTTTCAGCAGCTTCGGTAGCAGCGCCAACCGGTTCTTCCGGTGCAATTTCTCCCGAAACACACAGGGCAGTAACATCATTATCATTGTCCGCAGCCGGCAGATGCGGAGCATTACAGTCATCAGGTGATTCTTTTGTCCTGTCGTTTTCTTCCGGCATGTCCGCTTCTTCCGTTCCGTCCAGGGACGGATTAAAGTCATTGTTCTGAAGCTCTGCATGTTCAGGCATAGCCGGGAGGTCAGAAAGATTACATACCGTTCCATCGGCGGCGGCAGGCTCTATGTAGCCGTTAAGGAAATCGAGCAGAGAAGGGGAGGTATCTGGTTTTTTCTTTGACGGTCTGTGGGCAGTTGTACTACGTTTCCGGGTTTGTATGCGTTCTTCAACAGAATTTGCAGAAACAAGAGGGTCATATTCTGTTCTTGTCTGAAGCTTTGTGATAGCATTTTTCAGCTCAGGAGAGTCCGCAGAGATTTCACCTGTAAAAATTTCCCGGTTCAGATAGTCATAACATTTTTCAAGTTCATCGTCAGTAAGCCCGCCGCCCTGTTCACCGGACAGATGTTCATAGCAGCATTCCTGGGGGTTTAAAAGAGCAGGCTTTATTGTGCTGTCGAAATAGCTCCTGAAATCCTCACATCCAAACCAGAACACAGAGTTTTCAAACAGAATTTCATGCAGACGGACGATGGAACCTTTTCCCGCATAGGCATAAGAGGAGGTATCAAAGAGGGCAGAAAAGCGTATTTTTCTTTTTATGGCTTTCGACACCCATTCTCCGGTTTCTTGGTCAGTATTCAGCATATCAATACCAACGGATGCCGGACGGTTTATGGAAAAGATGTATTTTAATACGGAACGTTCTTCTGCAATCAGTTCGTTTTTATAGTCCCTGCTGAAGGGACAGAGCTGGCAGTAGTTTACCACGCTGGAAGGTGGAATATCATACTCATTCAGAAGTTTTTTTAAATAGTCATAACAGGATACCGGAGCTGTGACAGAGCGGAAACACTCTGTAAATGCTTCCCGGAACTTCTCCGGAGTATCAATGCCGGGTATGTATTCATCTGCACCGCGGAATACAAAGGTAACACAAAGCATACTGCAAAGCGCATCAACGTCGTTCTGCCGGTTTATACCAAAATATCTGGCAGCATTGCAGTAAAATTTAAGTTTCGAATACTGGGGCAGTAATGAAAAATTTGCCATCATACACGGAAAGTGGAGCTCATTATTTAAAAACAGCATAAAACCTCCTGATAAAAAAAAGTGCGTATTCGCTGCGATACGCACTTTTAATGTAAAAGTAGAAAGATAAACAACATCTACCATGTAATAATGGAAAAACACATAAAGCCAGTCCGTTAGCGGAGCAGCGACACTAACAGGTACAGCACCCGGCATAATTTCATATATGGGGTGCTGTACACCAGAAGTCTTATGGTAACCCGATTATGCACAGGACTTCTGGAAAAATATTGAAATTAAATTTCCATAATGTTACAATGAAAAGTGTACCCTCACGGCACATTTCAGGGCATAAAATGGGAAAGATAACTTCAATTAAATGTAGCAAATTAATTATAACTATTAAAAACCGAAATGTCAAGTCAATGTTGAATGTGGGTAAATATAGAAAAAGGAGAAACAGAAATTGATTTTTTTTGAAAGGTATGTTGCTGCTTGTCAGAGAAAAGGATATGATCCTTGTTCTATATCAATTAGCAAAATAATAGGGGCAAGTGTATCCACGATATCACATTGGAAGCAGTCTGCCATTTCACCCAAGGGAGATATTCTGGTTAACATTGCAGATAATTTGGATGTATCATGTGATTATCTGCTAGGCAGGACGGATGATATGACGGATTACACTAAAATGATGTACAGAACTACAAACGAAAATGTTATCCGCAATTTTGAGCGCCTTGACACAGTTGATAAAAAACGCATCGAGGGTTATATGGACGGTCTGCTGGTCAATGAAAAATATAACAAAAAGAATAAAGAAGAAAATACATAGTAATGTATAAAATGATGTACCAGAGAAAGGCGTTTCAGAAGGTATAATTGAACCGGAATAATTTTTTTGGATACACCTATTCGTTAAACGTAGATTTAGCGAATAGGTGTATCCTTTCCTCTTACACAAAAAAATCAGTCATAATGCTCAAAAGCTACCCTTTTTGGGGCAGTTTTCATGGCATCGAGAAGATTTTGCAAAAACTGTTCATCCGGACAGATATCAATCATATCACCGATAGTTGATACAAGACCGTAGTCCATGGTATTACATATCATCTTATCCTTTGTATCATGCAGGATAAAACGGGCTATATTATCCAGGCTATTTGAAAGATAATACGTTCTGTATTGCCCATCTGGCTCATAAATGTAACCGATAACCATTCTGTCATCAGCACTATAGCTTCCCGGCATTGCTTTAATAACATACCGGTTATGTAACTGACTGTCATTTAAAAACATCTCTGATAATTCCATCTTAAAAATCCCTTTCTGTTAAACTATAATTCTGCGTCAAATAATACTGCGGCATCCTCCGGTAAATTTGCGCATTTTTCTAATATTCAATAAAGCTGCTTATATGATAAGCTGCAACACCTTTTTCTTCTGCATGTTTTAAATATGGTAATACGTCATCAATGAATACGGTTTCTTCCAATTTATGAAAATTATGGCTTACAATCCAATCCCACATGCGATTCTTGGAGCCTTTAAGGATGATTCCATATTGAGTGACAATATCACAGTCATTCTTGCCACAGTTAAAATAGTGAAGAAATGTGTCCCAATACTCTTCCGGCACAAACCAAAAACAGCCGTTAAATTGAATGCCTTTGCAGTTATTATCAAGCCACACAACTTTATCTTCTAATTCAATGGGAGATATGATAGCGCCACATATCCAAATTCCATTCTTTTTCGCTTTTTTAAGCGTTTTAATTATGGGCTTTAATGGTCTGCTATGTAAAAAAATATGATTTTCTACTTCCTCTATTGTTTGCCCGTTAGCAGTTCCATCTTTAGCGCTTACATGGTTATTAAAACGGTATTCAGCTAAAGTGCCATCTATATCCACATAAACATATTTATTTTTTAAAGCTTTTATCATTCTTTTAATCATACTATTTGCTTCTCCAATGCAATATTGTAATGCAAATTTCCTTATCTTATAACTCCGTCCCATGATTCGGTGGAGGTAAAAGCATCCCGGCTTTTCTTTTGCTCATATTCATAATTAGCATACTGCCGGAATATATCTTTTAAGATTTCTGGCAGATGCAGTAAAAAATCATTGTCGTCCAGATTCCGCAAAGATAAATAGGCATTGTTACCCAGCTTAACAAATGTCGAAATCATCCCACACCAGACCTGGCTTTTTTTATGTTGCCGAAAAAGCAGCCTTTTTTCCGAGTAAGTATGAATATAGCATTTTACCCTAAATTCAGCTGGCATATGGTACAACTCCTTACCATATGAAAAAATGAGTTCAACAACATACCGGTTATCATGGTATGTGACAGGATACACTGTCCAGCTATGCCGCCCAGAAAAGCCCAAGGTTTTATGTTTTACTACAATTTTTTTGCCGTTAATCACCATTTTTTTTGTTTCCTCCGTCTGTTACCCATTAAAAATCATTATGGGTTATATGTCTTCCTCTTCCAGCGGAAAAGCAAAATAACCTGATTCAAATAATCTTTCAGCCTCACCACGGTGCAGTTTCATGTCCCGGTCATACACGGAATGGTATTCGTTAATGTGCTTTAGTTTCCGTAATTCCTTTGCACTTACCTGGTGTTTTGTAAATGACCGTACATATACATGTACGATGGAATTTTTTATCACTGAAAACTGGCTTGCGTCAACAGTCACATTTCCAACATCCGCATTTTTCAAAAGCAGTTCTGCCTGCTTGTAATATTTTGCTTTTCTCTCGGTCGTAAAATCAAACATTTTCGTACATCCTCGTCTTTCTTAACCCTGTTTCTTAGCATGTGAAGAACCTCTGAATAAAACATATTTACCGTTACATAAACTTGTCAATAGGTTTATAAAAAAATAAAGGCTGCAATCATAAGGTTTTACCATATGATTACAGTCTTTATTTGCAACTTTGTATTATTCGGGAAATCAGACTAGCCGGCGCACTCCATCGGAACAGGTTCCTCATAATCATAAGGAGAAAGCTCCGGATGCTCTCTGACTGCCATATCCATATAATGCAGCTGCAGTATGGTACTGAAAATAAATTCCCACTGAAACTGCTCCTCATTTACGGCACCACCCTCGACGGAATCACAGCCCATGACGGCAGCATAACACAGGTTTTCACCATGCAGAGTACCTGCTTCTGCAAAGCATGTAACAAACAATTTTTGCGGAAAACAGGGCATACATGCATAAAATTTTTCTATGTTTTCATCCGAGCCGTTCTCTTTAACATACTCCTCTGCTTTGAGGATAAAACGGCCAAGAACAGGGTGCATGAAAGCATAAGCAGAATATACATCGTCCGCGTCTGATTCATCATCAAAAAGAACCGGTGAAGAAGGATGTTCTTCATTGTACTCAAGAATATCCTCCAAATCCAGCAAATCATAACCAAGACAGGATAACACCGCGGTGAACATTCCCCCATTCCATTCGGCAAGATGATACACATCTTCATAAATATCAGCATAGTCGTCATTATACTTCATTGTATCGACAGAAGCGTAATCAAAAGAAAAATCCAGTGTACTGCTGAAACGGACACTGTTACCGAATATTTTTTTGAAAACGCTGATACCATACAGGGTTGCAGCACAGACGGAAAGATAATTTGCCCCGGAATAAGACTCACTTTCACAAGGATGTAATTCCGGACCTTCATCAAGAAAAGTCAGTAAATGGTTTCTGGCCTGTTCACATATAGCCAGCTTTTCTGCCGTCAAAATCATAACTGCTCCCCCTTCCACTCTCTGAATACCTGTGAAAAGGCAAAAGTATCAAAATAGACAATACCGCCTTTTAATCCGTTGCCCTGTACCATATTGGAGACAAGGGAAAGGAGAATGCAGGCTGCTGTCATGTTGGTTGCAAGATGCTGGGGTGATGACAGGTTCACTGCACCACAGCTTTCTTCGCTTTTCCTTTTCACCCGGCTTTTCATGATTTCCGGATAGTAATATGCACGACTGGGTGCCGCGGTCTTTTCATTAGCCTTAATACCGATTACAACTTCACCAACGCTGAACTCATTTGCGCTGTCAAGGTAAATGGCATTCTGCTGTTTTTTAAACCATCGCTCCATAATCTGACGGCAGCGGTGGTTATCGCAACATCCGACAAGCACATTAACTATATTTAGGCGATTGCCGTCATGGTAAACTGTGCCCTTTGGCAGCAGATTAAATACTTTATCAAGGTCTTGATTACAATCCAGATAATGAGGGTAAACAAACGGCTCTATTCCGTACACATCAGCAATGGCTTCAGACAGAGCCGCGGCCTTGTTGCACATCAGGTCAGAATAGCAGAACGGCTGACGGGATATATTACTCTCTTCCACAAGGTCCCCATCAACCAGACAGATGGAACAACATGTACCGGCAGTACTGATAAACTGCGCAAGCTTGCCGGCAAAATTACCACCGGTGCCGCCACATCCAACAATCACAAAATTGTAATATACATTATTCATAAAAACTCCTTTCCAATAAAAAATTAGGCGGCAGACAGTATTACTACTGCTGCCGCACTGCTCCTACGCTATTCGCAATGAATAGTCGTTAAGATCATATACATAAACATTATCAGACAGAAACTCTTCTGCCTTAACTTCCTCATGGTTAACGCTCCGTACTAACAACTGCAAATCGTAAACGCTAACATTTTCGTCATAAGGCATTACAAGACATTCATGGACAGACGATGGCAGAACATACAGCTTACGGCTTTTCATTGTTCTGCATACATATTCCATATGTGCTCTGTCAAGAAGCGCAGCCGCACCATTTATACGGGGCTTATTCGTAATTACATACGGAAATGATTCCTCGTATTCTTCCTCCTGAGTGAAGCCCATTTGCTGAATGACGCTCTGTAAAGGTAAAAAATCAGGTTCAAACACCCTGTTAGACATGGCCTGTTCATGAAGAACCGGGGTATCAATACTCCAATAGTCAAACAGGGAATTTGTTATAAGAGCAGATGATACACCATCTGTACATTCGGAAACAAAGTAGCGGTAAATAACCGCCAGATCCTCTAACTTAGTATAAGGGCAGCTTTCAAGCATTTTTCTGTTCCGTTCATAGTTTACAAGAACAGGAAAAATGCTATTTCTGACATATTCCCACTGTTTAAACTGTTCAAACTGTTCAGTGGAAAGGTTCAGCGGCATGGAAGCATACGCATTGCGGATGTTACCGGCCATGCGCTCCATAACTGTCTCAAGGGCTGTTCCAGTTGCATATAAATAAAAATACGGCTCAAGATAGAGTTTGGGACTTACAGGCAGATTATCCTTACGGATTGTCATTCCTGTAAAACATACATCATTATTCTTTAACGTGCTGTTTACCAGTACACCCACATTCTTATATTCTTCTCCGAGATAATTTCTAATCTCAGACTGTACATATTCCATAAAATTATTAAAATCCATCATAAAAAATCCTCTCTTTCCTAAAAAACGGACCTTTTCGGATATCTGTCCGGTAAGGTCGTTGCTATTGTCCATTATGTTTTTATCAAAAATACGGGAAGGACTGACACCGGTAAAGACTCCGCCGGATCCTGCCCGCAAAAGAAAGTGGATATTTCCACCAAAATTACCCATGACACCGAAGAGCCTTGTCCCCTTTTCATCTGTATTGTCCGTTGCTGAAAAAAAAGCATTGAACCTGCCGTGGGAATGAATGTCTGCTACCAGCCAGGCAGCAGGGTCATTTTCCAGTGTGGCATTTCTCTCAAAATTAACAGAACCGGGTAATACAGTCTGGTATGGAACATACCAGAAGTATCGTTCATCGGATACATCATAAAAAAGCTGCAGTGCGGCTTCTGTGCCATATAGAGCATACACTTTACTAAAAAAAAGGTATGCATCAGACAGCAGGGAGCCGGGAATCATGGGAAGCTTGAATGAAAAGCTGCTAAGCGTTTCATTATCAAGACACATCCTGAAATCTGCAATGGGTGTAAATTCCATGCGCCAGCGATTTCCATACGGGTCAACAGAAGATAAAAGAGAGTAATTTTTTTTACTCTCTTCTTCCACCGCAGACCATTCAACGGCGCGCATATTATATACCCTTGCTTGCTGATTTTAGAATTGCAATCAGAAGCCCGTTCTTTTTTTCCTTATTCTGCCATTCAAAAACAGTACGTCCGGCAGTGTATTCCGGATATCCTTCGGCAATCAGATAGGAACATATATCTTCCTTTTTCACAGTTGTCTTTCCGTTAAAGCTCTCCGGACTTATCGGAATTTTGCACCAACCGGATAAAGACAGCTCAACACCGGACGAAATATTAAATACATCTGCTCTTGCACTGCTGGAAGTATCTGTACCAGAGGTACCTGGCGTACCGGTGGGAATAAGTGCGTGGATGCCGGAGTCGGAAACATATATCTCACAAGCCTGTGAGTACGCTCCTCCGGCAAGTACCTCTATGGAACTTCTGACGGTATTTTCCGATGTATCCTCAAGGGATTGCCTACCAATACCGTGAACATAAAGCATGGTGGCTTTTGGAAGTTCTTCCTCATCCTCTGCACCATCTTCCGCCATAGAATATACATATGGGTCGTTTACACATACCGGAATTATCCCGGTACGGTCTTTGTTAACAATATAGCCGTAACTCAGACCAGCAAACTCTTCGTGCTGTGCAACAAGAAATGTATTAATATCCTCTACGGTTTTAAGACCTGCAAGAGGAATGGATAAGGTACCGATTACAATCTGGGCATCAGCAGACAAACCGTTGATTTCTCCCTTGGAGATAACAGAATATCTGCTGTACTTTACGACAATGTTTCCCGGATGTTCCTCCAGAACCAGATTTTTGCCTTCAGGAAGATTCAGGGACCATTTATCTGCAAGGATTTCCTTTAAGTCATTTTCAGAAATGTTTTCCCTGTTTTCCTTGTTTTCCAGACTGACACTTCCGATATACGGAATAACCATATACTCCGGAAATTTGAAAAGCTTCTCTTTTTTCTTGTCCTTTTTCGGCATGTTTTTCTTTTCCGCTTTCTTTGCGGGTGCCTTTTCTTCCTTCTTTTCAGGCTGTTTAGGCTCCATGCCTAAAAAAGAAAATAAGTCAAACGGCTGCTGTTCCATAATAAAAAACTCCTTTCCTTATCTCTTATTTTTTTAATAAGAGTTCATCAATTGTTCCTTCTCCGGATGCAGGGAATAACCACTCTTCCGGAAATGTCTCCATACCAGCAAGCTCATTGTACACGGCTGATAAGACTGGAGCGTGTCCATGTACATAAGTTGATGACCATAGGTCATCGTTTGTCGCAAGTTCATAGAATTTTCTTGCAACCTGCTCGGAATGATGCAGCTTTGTAATGCCGTCAAAACTGTGTCCGCCCCAGCATATCTTCCCATCACTATAAACATTGCCAAACGGGTAGTGATACAGAACTGGTGAACCTGTTTTAAGCGCAAAACAGAGTGAATCTTTGAGCTGGCCATTCATAAAGGAAAAACGGAAAGCCAGCTTAGGAAAAGGGATTAACTTTGGCGGCTCGTTAAGATACTGGACGGGATATATTCCCGCATCCGTTGTCAGAACAATATCAAAGCAGTCCTTTCCTGTTGCATCGATTCTCGAATCGTAATATCCTTTTGGCATTCTGCCAATATGAATATACTCATTTGTGGTAGCGGCACTCAAACTGTATGCCAGTTCTTTTGCGGAGACCTTCTTTTTTGTGACTGTCCCATCTTCAAATTCCGACATGACATCCATGTAGTTCTTCTCCTTCAAGAGAGTAATAATCATTTTTGTTACTTCTACCATCGGTTCCTCCTTAAAAAAGCGCATGGCGCGATACAGTTAAACGTTTCGCATTTGCCAGTGCGTGCATAAGTGTATTTCCGGCAGTATGCCAGAATTCCGCCTTATTAATGCTCTCATTCAGATTGAGCGCGAGGTCAAGCAGTTCTTCTTCACTTACATCATCAAGCCTGGAAGGATTAAACTTTTCCTTAATAAGGTGGTTGCATAGTTGCAGCCTTTTCTCCAGAAGCAAATCTTCTTCTGACTTTGGCTGCGGCACGGATAATGACTGACTTAATACAGTAAGGTCAATCATTCGTGTCACCTCCTTTGAAAATTGTAATTTTGGGCATAAAAAAAAGCACCGATGATAATTCATCAGTGCATATATGCCATTCCTTATAAATTATACATACTAACCACATATCATAGGATATGCGTATCATAAGTTCCTGCTGGAAACTTAAACAGATAAAATATGTATAGTAAAAGGATACCATATTATATAAGGAAAATCAATAAAAATTTCGTATTCGCAAGGTTACTTTTCCCTTTTTGCCTGAAACTTTACGGCAAAAAAATAAGGCAGCAGCCATATCAAGCTGATATGACTGCTGCGCTCTTTTCTTATTTTTCATTCGCAAGAAGCGCCTGTGCGCTCTTGTAGTCCTGCACCGTTTTGCCGGCAAGGGAACATGCCTTTTCGAGCGGTATGTTCATGTTCGACATAAGGGCGTTGATTACATTTACAATGCCCTCAGCTTCGCCTATGGCTCTGCCTTCAGCCTCGCCTATGGCTCTGCCTCGTGCTTCACCTCTTGTTTCGGCTTTTTCCTCAATTGCATAAGATAGGTTACACATTGTCGTTACCTCCTTCATAAATCCCACTGTTGGTTTGATGTTAAAGTCATCTGTTAGTACCTGTTCCTTTTCTTCCGGGCTCTTTTTATTTGTCAGAAGCGTATCCAACAGGCAGAGCAACTTAGGTCTGCCATCATCCGATAACTGAGTGCCGGTCTTATCACCGCCCAGACATATCATTACAACATCCATAAGGTCATAACGTGCCTTACCGCTAAAATCACCATAAAGTCTATGCTGGTCAATGCGGTAGCTTGTTATCGTATTCATGGACTTTCTACTGGTGTCCATACAAATCCATATGCTATAGACCTTTTTGATGTTATCATAATTATCCGCTGAGAACTCCTGGTCTAACTGCGCTGACAGCATCCTTGCTCCATAGAATATCCCGCGGGTTACCAAATCATACCCGGGATTCATGCTTTTCTGTGCTTCGATATTCACGAAAAGCTTAATCCGTGCTCTGTCCGGGGTATAAACATAAAACCGTATGTCATAGGTAATTTCCCCTTCATTTGGCACCTTGTCATTTGTCGTTAAACCGGTGATTGTCTCTGGTTTTATGTTTGTTTTACCGGGATAAACCGGAGTGGTACCAATTTCCGGCGAACCCTCTATAGCATCTACGATTTCATTAATTGATGCAGTTTTGAACTCTGTGGCAGAATATTTTAATATCCATGCAAGAACTTCCTTGTTAGCAAGGATTTTCTTTACTGCTGCATCATATTTTGCCCTGTCTCCTGCGATTTCAAGAGCATTGGACAACTGGGTTTTAATTTCCATTATTGACCTCCTTACCTGCGTATATCAGAATCAGAGAAATACCAGGCTAGAGGATATACTATTTATAGTATATCCTCTTTTGTGACACTTGGCAAGATTCTCTATAACCGTTAATTACCGGCAGCTTCCATTTTGTGCCGTTCAGCATTAAGTCTGTCCTTAGCCGCCCAGGATGAATAGGTTGCTACTTTTCTCTTCTGTGAACCTAAAAATCCAGGATAATATTCGGAATAAACAGACCTTGCAAACGCTCCGAACAGGACAACACGTTCTTGGTTAAGAAGTGCCATGTGGCTTTCCTCTCGGTCCTGGGAAACCCGGTAATCGCATATTGCATCATAATTGTTTTCACAGCACTGATCAACCAGTTCATCTGTAGACCAGTGTCTTAAAGTTCCATTCTTATCCGGTATCTCAAAGCCTGAAATACTACCATAGTAAAGCTTCCCCGGCAGATATTTAAAAATCACCCTGGCTTCCTCAAGGGATAGCTGAAGGTGGTCGTGTGTGTCAGCTAAATGCTGGATAAGTTCTTCGGGGGTAGTTATGCAGATTAATAAACTCTTCATCATAATGAATTCCTTTCTTCTGCGTAAAGACGCAGTCATTAATAAACTGTAAGTTTCCATAAATTTAACACGGACCGCCATCGGAGCCATGAAAAGCTCCTGCCGGCAGTGTCCAGTTTTTTACATAGACATCTTCGACAGCAAACTGACCGCTGACAAGCTGGCTGATTGCTGTCATGTCCCAGTTAACGCAGCTTTCGGCATCACCAATATAACTGCGTAAATCCTTTTTATTATCGAGGGTAAAACCCAGGATACGTTCGTCCTCAATTACCTTATTTACTTCTTCCGGAAAGAGGTCAAGCAGTCCGCGCCAGTGTCTGGGAAGCGAAAAAATACACATCATGCAGGAGCACCGGTTCCAGCCCGCCCTGTAACAGGGATGTGGCTGTACTTTATGCCGCCTGATTATTTCCCAGATATCTCCTTCGTGATGGTCAATTACCATCCGCCAGGCATGGACAGTGCGGTGGGCTTTGGCTGTTGCATTGGTACGGTGCAGTTCCATTTCATTGTACTTTGCACGTCCGCTGGATTCCCCTCGGCGTTCACCGGATATACAGAGGATTTTCACATCCTTTGCAGTTTCTTCAAGGTTTGCAATTACAGAGCCCTGAACGGATGCCTTTAAGGTGCCGGAACACCAGCGTCCGGACTGGCAGCTCCCTTTTGCGGGAAACTTGTGCCGTTTGCCTAAGAGTTCCAGATCCGACAGTTCTCCGATATTCCTTAAAAGTTTCTCGGAAACCATAATCTTTAGATAACTGCTGCACCACCTTGTCTGAAGATCCGCAGATTTGGCAGGAAATTTGTAGCGGTATCCTAAAGCTTTTAAATCTTCCTCATCGGCAAGTCCGGAACCGGAAAGAATCATTTCCTTGATTTCGTTTGATTTTAACTGGTCTCTGGTAAGAGGAGCCGTGACAGTTTCACCATTATCCTCATATTGTATGGGATATGATGCACCTATACGGTAAACCTCGCCCCAGAAACCATTCTGGCGCCATGATTTACGAAGACGGACACCTTCTGCTTTTGCAAAAGCTTCCACATATGCCTGCGTAACAGGCCAGTCCATCCGTCTTTCCGGATTTCCTCCATCAATGTCATGATGCCATAGCTCAATATTTTCTTTTGGAACTCCCATCTCCAGCAGCTTTAAGTAACATGCGAGAGAATCCTTGCCACCACTAAAAAGGACTATGATGAGATCATAGTCCTCCAGCGGCAGCAGATGCTCCAGATATATGGATTTCTCATAATCTGTGTCTTTCTTTCCAGGCACAGCAGGAAAAATCTCTACACCCTTGCCGTAAATCTTTTTTACAGGCTTTCCAAGCACCACAGGTGTACTGCTTGTACAGTCTGTGTCCTTAATATACATAAAAAACTCCTTTCCACCACCATGGTATTAATAGCCGGCTTTCTGACGGCTCACGAAGGGAAAGTACTTCCATTCAAACCGGTTAAGGCATCCAGTATTATAGTCAGTTGCCCTGGTAAGGTATGGTATTCCCGCATCGTGATACCGGCGTATTTCCGCTGGTGCATCATCAATTGCAAACTGCATATCAAAAGCACGGAACACAAAAGGCTTGTCATTCGTATGTATAACAAGCCCCTGTGGGTAACCGTACGTGCAAAGCCATTCCTTTGTAATCTGGTTTGCTTCTTCCGGTCTTGCCGTAACATAGACAATGTCATATATCTGTGCAAGAAACAGGAGTGCTGCCCTGGAATACGGAATTGGTGGCGCCATGGAAAATACTTCCAGATGCCGGGTAAACCAGTCTGGATTAAGACCCATAGCCGGATATACATCAGGCTTTATACCCGTAAGCCTTTCTACAGCTGCATTAACATCCGCAATCGTGTTGCAGATATCAATGGCTATTTTCTGTTTTGCCATCTTTAATTAATCTCCTTTCAGTTCATGGCATAAAAAACACCAGCGGAGAGAAAACCGCTGGTGCCTTTTCATACCATTTTCCCGGAGCAGGCTGTATTGCAAAATGCACACAGCTATTACCGGATTTCCTAATCTGTTTTACAGGAGTTTCATTGCCTTTATGGCAAGCACCTTTACGGAAAGGTCCGCACTGGCACCATGTTTTATGTCATTAATGGTATCCTGTATCAGCTCCATAATGGATGCGAGCTGTTCAAGACTACAGTCGGGACATTCCTTTAAGGTGTAAGAGGAAACTCCAAGTTCCTTTATAATATCTTTTATGCCTTCGTTCTGCGCAAGTTTTACCTTAAACGCAATACGGATGGTACGCATCAGTACAGAAAGAATACCGATGGCATTTTCCTTCTGCTCTATGAGCCTGTCATAGAGCTTAATAAAGTCATCCAGCCTTTTTCCTGCCAGCGTGGAGAAAAGCCCCCATATCTTCTGTTCTGCCTGTTCCGGCACAAATTCAGAAACAAGCTCAGGGGTAATCTCCCGGTTATCAAGACACATCTGTTCCATATAAATATAGAGTGTATCAAGACACACATTGTCATTGGTATAGTAGGCGCTTCTGGAGATAAGAGCCGAAAATGATTCTTTATCCAGCACCTTTCCACGTCCGCTGCAATATTCGGTAAGACATTCATAGACGGATGCCTGTGATGGTTTGCCCAGTTCCAGCGCATTGGCAGACAGCTTTTTGTATATCTTTGTTCTGGTATCCACGCTTCCGGCAAATATATAGATATTACAGGAATGTTCCGTGGAAAGAAAACGCAGCAGGTTTTCATCTGCCGTAAGTTCCGGAAGTTCAAGAATTAATACTTTCTCTCCGCCAAACAGGGAAAAGGTGTCTGCAAAATCTTCACAATCCGAGTCAAACGTGTCTTTGACCAGCAGGTTTGTTTCAGGATACTCTACCTTAAGAAGTTCCTGTTTTTTTTTCCGGAGCAGGTACCGTTCCGCACCATAAAAAAGCTGTATCATTTACCTCACCTCGCATTCTTTCCGGAGTGTATTAAGCAGCGCAGAATGGCCACAGATACCTTCCGTTATAAATAAGTTTTTCTTTGCCCGGCTCATGGCAACAAAAAGGAGACGTATTTCTTCCGGAGAATCCTCATAGTCTTCAAGACCATAAACGATAACCGTTGAAAATTCCTTTCCTTTGCTGTCATGGGCTGTCAGCAGGTTTACATACTCTGCAGATTCCGTATATCCCACACGGGTTTCATCAGAGTATTTTTCCATTTTTTCCATTAATTCATAAAATTCCTCAATGGATGAACAGTTATGCTCATCATAGAGGTCAAGCATGGCATCCATGCATACATGGGAAGTAACTCCGAAAACAGTATTGCATACTGCCCTCACAAAACTGGCAAAATCATCCTCAAAGGCGGCATATCTGACAAGCGTACTCATCATGTATACCGCATTCTGAAAGCCAACAGAAAAGAATTCGTTGTCAACAGATGTATTTACCACGTTCATTTCCTTATCGGCAGCAGCTTCCAGCAGCGCTTTTTCCCTGCCATCCTTTATAAAACCGCAGAGCTTGTAATTTTCATACAGGCTCAGGTTTCTGTCCACTTTATAAAGCCATTCGTAACCGACACCGCAGATGCGTAAAAACTGTGCAAATGCCATATCATCGTTCATATCGCGTTTAAGGGCAAGAATGCTCTTTACTGCAATAAAAACAGGGTCATCAATGACATAATCCTTGGGACTGATTGCCTTAAAGCCGGCTTCTTCAAGAATAAGGGATATGTTGGCGAGAATTTTGTTGGTTTTGCCTATGATGGCAATTTCACCCGGCATAATCCCGCTCCTTACGGCGGTAGCAACTAACTGTACGCACTGCAAAGCATCAAAATTCCGAAGAACAGTTGGTCTGTTCTTTGCAGCATGATGGGCAATGAATGCTTTTTCCATTCTTGTTCCGTCATTTCTGCTAATCAGGGAGTTACAGGATTTAAGGATTGGTTCGTTGGAACGGAAGTTGTCACACATATAAACAATTTCCGCAGATGGAAATTCCTGTCCGAAGTTCATGAGATATTTGTTATCTCCACCCCGCCATCCGTAAATAGCCTGGTCGTCATCACCCATTACTACAATATTATTGTGGACATGGGCTATTGCATAAAGCATCTTTACCTGCTGTTCGTTTACATCCTGGTATTCGTCAACCATGATGTACCGGTACTTGTCTGCATACTTTTTGATAAGTTCCGGGTGCTCCTCAAACAGGTCATTCACCAAGGAAATCTGTTCATCGAATGTAATATAACCACCCTCTGTCCATATTTTCCTGAACCGTAGGTATGCTTCCTGAATGGATGCCAGTGTTTCTTCATCCATTTTCTGATTGGCTGCACGGAATGCATCAAAACCATTTTTGTCGATAGCTTCAAACCATTTTTCGGCTGTCCCTGTAATTCCATAGCGCAGATGCGCACCGTTATAGGAATAGCCCTTGATGCGCCTGCTTTCATTGAGCACACTGTCTATCATGGCTTTTTTGTCCGATGCCGTAGCCGGTGTGAGCTTCTTTGCACCCAGCTCCGCCCTCAAGATATCATAGCCAAACTGGTTTAATGTCTTCACTTCCGGCATTTGCTGGGTAATAACAGACAGTCTTCCGGATATTTCCTTACAGGCTTTTTTCGTGAAGGATACAAGCAGGATGTTCTCTGCCGGAATCCCCGCTGCAATAAGTCTTGCAGTACGTTCCACAAGAGCGCGTGTCTTTCCGGAACCCGGAACGGCAATTCCGGCCATGGGTCCGTCAATATGCTCAATAATGGTTCTCTGGGCATCTGTGAAATGGGCAGCAGCCATGGATGATACATTTTGCTCTGCCTTTTCTTCATCTGTAACACGCAAGGATGACTGCATACGACAGATTTTCCGGTGTCTGCAGGAAGTACAGTCTGCGTGACTGCACCGGACTGTAAGTGACAGCTCTATCCTTTTTTTCAGTTCATCATAGTCAGCACTGGTAAAATCACAGGAAATGATGTTTTTTCCAGCCTTCACTTCAAAAGGGGGAAAATAACCATTTTTGTCATCTTTGCCACTGAGCGTCCATATTTCTGCTGAGGCAGAGGGATACTCTTTTACAAAGCCAGCTTTCAGAGCCAGAAGCTCCGGTGACAGATAAGGACGGTTTTCGTCTGTTCTTGCCCGTGAGGACAGCTCCGTAGTTTTTGACTGTACTTTAACGAGACGGATGGTATCACCCTGCTTAAAGATAAAATCGGCACAGTCCCTAATGGTGTCAAAACACCATTTGTCCGTGCCGATTGCCTTTCCAAAGGGGACTTCATAAAAACAGTCCGTCTTTACCGTTTTCAGTTCATTGTCAAAAATATAGTCGGCAAGCCGGCTAAACTTTTCCTTAAAGGCAGTTTTTGCGTCCTCATACTGGTGAATAAAATCGTACCAACTGGCACAGGTTTCATTCTCAATATATTCTGCAACTGATTCTTTAAGTGTCTCCTTGGATATACCTTCTGACAGACCGGCTTTAAACACGGAGAGAATCTTTTTGTAAAAAAGACGCTCACTGGTTCCGGCATTCTGACTGTCAATAGCCATGAAACGGTTGGCCAGGTATTTTTCACAGCATCTTGCTTTAGCAATATTCCCACTGCTCACTACCGGATAGTAAGGGACATTTTCTGCTGCTTTGATATTAAACATTGTGTTGTTCATAAAAACACTCCTTTCCCGCATTGCGGTCATAATGTAATTTTGGGCATAAAAAAAGCACCGATGACAATCCATCAGTGCACATGTCCAGTTCCTTAATGATAAATGTAAACCCACACATCATAGAATGTGTGTATCGTGAACCTCTTGATAGAAGTTCAAAAATAAAATATATATATAACCTTATTATATCAGTATTTAAAATAAAAAGCAATATTAGTGACGGAACATCTTAGCAAATCTTAGCAACATCTTCACAATAATTTGCAGGCTTTCTTTTCGTACACAAAGCATATTTACTCTATTTCCGACTTTCCATAGACGACAGAATGGATTTCTTCAATGCCGTATCCGGCACGGATAAGATTTTCAGCATCGATGCCGGTTGCCCTTAAAAACAGATAGTATTCCGCAAGCTCCGGATCCAGTCCATCTATGAAATCAAGAAGCTTTGATAGCTGGTAAAAGCAGTAAAGCACAGCTGTAGCACATTCCAATGCTCCATGTGGTATAATGGTGCAGCCAAAGTAATCGGCACAGACAGCAAGATTTTGTGGCCGGACAGCTCCGGTTTTGGAATCACATTCACCATAGACTTCCGAAAAGGAGAGGGATATGTCAAAGACGAAATCTTCCGGAATGATGATACCATTCCTTTTAAGGATAGGAAGAACAGGAAAAAGGCTGTATCCGATTATCATATCTGCATCATACAATATATCACGAATCTGCTCTGTAAAAGCCGAAAAATGCGGCTTGCCGTCAAGCTGTTCCGGTGTTATACCATTCTGTGCTGCAGCGCATGGCCACAGGCTTTTATTTTCGGGGCAGAAATATTCATTGAATAATATGTTCCCTGCGCCGTCCAGGATAACAAGCTGGATGATATCATCTGTAATCTGATTGCCAGTCGTTCCGGCATATATACATATCACTAAACATTCCTCCGAATCTGCAGATTGGTATAATCGTTGGAAACGATTTCCATGTGTTCCACACTGTTTGCATATTTACTAATCCAGCGCTCGTTTACATTAAGAAAAGTGGAAACTTCTTTTCTGGAAGCACCACAACGAAGCATATAGGCTATTCCGGTATTCCTAATATCATTAAGGGAATATTTGTTATCAAATCCTGCCGCCGCCGCTGCTTTTTTAAAACGGTACTGGAGAGTACGGATGCGCAGCTGTTCACCATTCTTGTTTGCAAAGAGAAAATCTTCTTCATTGGGGTGGGCATCTGCATAGTCGTTAAGCAGTGTTTCTACATCACCCGGCACTTTGATAAAGCGTTTTTTGTTCAGATTTTTTATGGCAATAATCATGTCGGCGCCGGAATAAACGATATCGCTTTTTTTGAGGGCAACGCATTCCCCGCTTGTAAGGGAACATTTAAGAATAAGGGCAAGGATGCAGTAAAGCTCGGCATCTTCTCTGGCGGTACTCATCAAGGCATCAATTTCCGCATTGGAAGGAATGGAGGCAGCAGTAACGCTGACATCCGCAACCGGAAAATGATAGCCGTCAAAAGGATTGCTGTAGGCAAGTCCGTCGATGGAAGAGAAAAACACTGCGACAGAACGTACACGGGCAAAAACCGCCGATGCATACCGTGGTTTCATCTGACCTGAAGATACTTTATCAAGAAGATATCTGGCAAAGGTTTCCACGTCGGAACTGTCCAGCAAAAGAAAATCCCTTTCACCGCAGACACAAGAGAACAGTGTACAATCTCTTTTATAGGAAGTAACACTGTCTGCTCTTTTTAAGGTACGTGCGAATAGATTAAAGCAGTCATTGAATTTCGGGGATAACATAATATAAGCCTTTCTTTATAAAAATAATTTTGCGATCCTGAACAGCCTCATTTTTAAACAATAGGCTACCGTTTTTTAGCCATCGAATGTGGGAAGAAATCCAAACCATTTAGTTGCACAGAATAACCTTTGCACCCTTGTATATTCGTAAAGCTCCAAACTCTCAAATACCAGGTCTATGCAGTCAAATAGTGTCCTCCGTAGAGACGAATCCCTATGGTTGTGTGCTATATTCCCGCATAGTATTCGGCTTTCGCCCAGGCTGGCAAATCAGTCTGCTTGTAAATTTCAGTTTAACGATTGAACAACTCTAAAATCGTTAGTCCTACTACTGCCGCTCTTGTTCTTCGACCTGCTTCTTCAAATACTTCTTCATTAGATAAATTTGCGTCTGTAATGTTGTGGACGTATTTCGCATATTCCACTTCATTTAAACCCATATAATCTGCTAATGGCATATCAGTAGATTCATCGTTATGCCATTGTTCTACAATATCATCCCATTCATCTATAGTTTTATCTAAAAACTTCGCCATTTTTTTACCTCTCTAAATTTTAATTTAAATCAATATCATACGATTGTTTTAAATCATCAAGGCTTTGAGTTACCCTTATTGATTTAGTATATTTTCTTGTTAATGAAAACATTTTTTCATAAAAGCCAATTACAGACTTTCCAACTGGATAACTATAAAGACAAGGTTCATTCATGATTTTTTTCTTATCTTTATAATGCTTATAATGACGATGTTTAATACAATACTCATCGAAATCTTTTATTGCTTTATCTAGTTCTTCTTGATTAAGAGTTAATAAATTAAATTCATCAATAATTGGATATACTACTTTTTTACGATACTTCTTAGCTTGTCTTTTATTCATTTTTTTCCTCTCTAAATGCTAGTTTGTATGCATACTCTGCAATCGTGAAAAATTGATTTCTATTTTATTTTTACATATAGGACAGCTTATATTTGCAAGTTCTCCACGAAATTCTATAATATCATTTTTATTGATATTTTCTATTCCGCATTCAGTTCCTTTTTGCGGAGAATATAGAATATGTGTAATATTATCAATTCTAACTATTTCTGCAACTATTTCCATTTCCTTTACCTCCTTAAAAGCATAAGATAAACTGTTCTTTAATAAAAGTAATAAAAAGTATATATTATGAACTGTATATATCATATCATAAATTTCGCAGTATGTCAATATATTTGCGAACATGAGCGTATCATTTCCTCTGCCCTGCTGCCTGGAATAAGCATACGGCTGGTTCAAATAACTTGTCAACTGTATCAGAAAAAAATATTCATTTTCGCAGTATATCATAAATACTTGCGCATTGTTTTTGTTACCCTGCTGCCGCCAAAAAATTTCCCTTTCGGCTTCATGATTCAGCCATACCCATCTCTCCTATGGCTTTTATCTCTGCCGCCTTAATATATCCTTCCGTTTCAGCTGCCCCCCTTTTAAGAGGAAAGAAAAGAGAGAAAGGAAGAAAAGGAAGAAAGAAGAAGAGAAAGAAAAAACAGAAAAAAAGGATGCCTTCCTCAGAAGGCACTCTTCCTTTATATTTGCCGGCGGCAACACCGTTTCCGGAGCGCACCGGCAAGCCAAAAAAAATGACAGGCCGGAGGAAAAAAACCATAGGGAAAGGATGGGCGGCAGCAGTATCAAATTAGACGGCAGCAGCCGGGGATGGAATGCTACTGGGAAAAACTATTCGCAAGTATTTATGCTATACTGCGAAACAAAATGTCAAAAAAAAGAGAATGCACGATGAATTTTTCATTCACCACTGCACCCTCTTTTTTACCATGGAATGTTTCTAGTATTCATAATAAATACAACATTCTAGTTAGTCCGGTTAAGCGCCTATCCAGTTTTCGCTTAAGCGATCATCTTTTTCCTTAATACCTAATTTGCATTTTTCCAGCTTTTCAGCATAATTGTAATCAATACACGTTTCCAGCTTTTCAGCCATTCCAGAAAAACGCATTTTGTAGTATTCTATCCTGCTGCCTTCCAAATTTTCCAGCATGCCTACATAATCATGTAACATTGAGATTAGCAATACTGTATCTGAATATGTAATGGAAATTTCATATTCATGAAGTTTCCCATTCTTAAATTCACAAATATCTTTCAGCACTACCTCATTCTCATTGTCAGAATTCAAAAAGTCGAATAAGCTAATCTGTTTGTATGAAACCATATTTTCTACCTCAACTCTCATTTTATCCAACTATTAAGTGCTCAATATTATTCTGCCAATGCAATCTCCTTGCGAATTGTAGCAAGCATCTTTCTGCTCTGCTGTTAATTCGTGGGGATAGTCCCTAAACAAATTGAAAATTCGTTCTCCATCAAAAGTAAATAGAAATTCACCTTTTCGCTTTGGATTTCTTAACCACTTTACTTTTGGTGTCATAGAATTATCATCTAACATGACCAGCGGCTCCTTTATGCCTTTTTTAGAATTGCATTGCACTCTTCTTCAGAGATTTCTACACACTTTCCAATGTGCATACAATTTTCAAAATACCCATCACTGTACTGTCCCGATATTTCATTAGCACATTCGCTCGGTGTATTTCTCTCTATTCTAGCAATAGTGAACTCATTAGTTCCTGTACGATCACTGTTATAGAAATCAAGAATGCGTACTCCATCATACTCATTTGAGAAATCGTAATGAACTGATTCCTCAAATGAAGTTCTTAATCTATGGCCCTCTGAACCATATACTTTCCAATATCTTACTGCTGCCATATTTTCTCCTTCCTGCACTTTATAGCAGTGCTACAACTATAATGTTTTTGCAAAACACCATAGAGGTCTCCATAAATTTCAGTTTAAGGAATTAACTCTCCTGGTTTCAAGACTTAAGCTAAGCACTATGAGGTTTTACAACCTCCACGGCTTGCCGTGGGGTCAGTGAGTGTATTTTCCATTATTATACATTCTCCATTCTTTCCTTAAAGGAATAATATCCGTTTCCGACAATGATACTGTCTAATAGTGACACACCCATAAGCTCTGATGCTGCCTTTATCTTTCTATAAACGTCAACATCCTCCCTGCTTGGTGTGGTATCCATGGATGGGTGGTTGTGCGCCAGCGCAATGCAGCTTGCATTGCATAACAGGGCTTTCTGAAAAATTTCCCTTGCATTACACAAAGTGCTGGACACAGTTCCGTGTGTAACTTCAAACACCCCCTGCAGCCTGCACTTTGTATTAAAGCAAAGCAAATATAAATATTCTTCCGTCTGTCTGTTATGGCAGAACACATCGCACAGCATCCTGTAAATCTTTTCCGGATTATTTAGCTCTTCACTTACCAGATGATAATTCATGGATTTTTCCTTAACCATTACACACATTCCATCCTCATCCAAAAGTGTACCATATTTTGTTATCTTCATTATTCAGATACCTCCATGACCGGCTTCCCATATGCAGACATAATGTCTGGCATACAGAAAACCGGTTTAAAATAACAGTTTTCAGACTAATTCATGGCTTCAGCAAAGCCAATGCTCATTCTGATTGCAGCGCTTGCTCTGTTCGGAAACCACAGCTGTGCACCCCGGATGTTTTCTCCTGCTGCATACCGGTATGCATCTTTTGAAATCAGTACCCTTCCGGTAGGAAATTCCACTGCCGGCAGAGTCATTCCCTCAAAAATTGCCACCAGTTTCCTTACTGCATCTGCTGCACCTGTCATAACTTCAGGAACTGCTCCCTTACTGTTCTGGTCATTTCTGCCCGAATCATTTCCATTATTTTGCATCTTCATATAAATATAAAAACTCCTTTCCTTATGCCGTTTTCATGGAATATTTCTTTTCTTTCCTGTGATACACTTCGGCTTCAACCAGACTAATGTCCATCTTAATCATGGCACTTGCTCTGTTTGGGAACCACAGCTGTGGTACTCCTTTCAGATCTCCTCCATCCACATACTGATATGCCGCCTTGGAAATCAAAACTCTGCCGGTAAGTGGAAATTCCACTGCCGGCAGAGCATAGTTTTCAAAGACAGCCACAAGTCTTCTTACATTCATGTGTAGCTCTCCTTTTTATATTCATATTTTTGTTTTTATGGTGCCTAGTTGAACGGAAGACCCTCATCATCCACGCCCAGCGGAATATTCATAAATCCGTCCGAAGATGCTGCCTGTGCAGGATTTGGTCTGCCGTTTGGCTCAGCCCCGCCATTGTTACTGGAACCTTTGCTTTCTGCAAACTCCTGTTCCTCAACAATGACATCCGTGGTGTAAACCTTCTGTCCTTCCTTGTTGGTATAGCTGCCGGTCTGAATGCGCCCGGTAACAACAATCTTTATTCCCTGGTGCAGGTACTTCTCGGCAAACTCAGCGCTTCTGTCAAAAGCAACGCAGGAGATAAAGTCTGCTGTCGGCTGTTCCGCATTGGCACTCCTCCTTCTGTCTACGGCAAGAGTATATCTTGCAATGCTCATCTGACGCTCACCATTTGTGACACGGATTTCCGGATCACGTGTCAGTCTTCCCATCAAAATAACTTTGTTCATAGTCTTCTTTGCAGGAAATTCTCCTTTCCTGCACTCCTTTCCTTTTTTAATTGTCTTTTACTCATCCTTCTTTAGGAAGAATGGCAGATTACCGGATTCCATGCCGGCGTTTTCCCTGAACAGCATATATGCGCGATAGGAAAATACCAGCTTCTGAATCTTCTTGAGGATACTCTTTTCATCAACAACAAGACCAAGTGAAATATCCTCTGCTGCCTGCTCAACACTCTGGTACGTGTCTTTCAGGATGGTTTCGGATATCCCCAGATTCTTTTTGAGGCTTTCATCATCATCCGAAGGGATGAAATTTACCTCCATAAAGATGCTTTCAAGCTCTTCCAGTTCTTCTACCCTGCTCACCGGTCTGCCTCCTTTCTTGGAGGTACTGTTTCGTAAAACAGAAGCTGTTTCTTGCCATTGTACTCCTGGATGATGCCATAGACTCTCATGGTAGTAAGTTTCTTCCCGCTTCCATAGTTACTGGTAAGACACGTAACAATTTCTGACGCATTCTTCCCGTAAGCCTGTGCCATCCACTCAATTCCGGATTTCAAAATCACCAGGTCCAGTTCTGCTCCACCAGTTCTTACGCTGGCAGATACACGTCTGTCATTCCCGGTCATATTGGAAAGAAACTCTACAGTATACCATTGGCACTGCGTATCCTTTTTTCCTTTTTCGGCAGTCTTCTTGGACTTTTTCCCGCAGGAAACCTGTCCCCCACCAACTCCCAGCATCTGCCAGGCTTTGGAGAATGCACGGCTTGCATAAGAACTTACCACACTTGCCATTTTGTTGGCCAGCACCTCCGGCTGCTCTGTCTTAAAGTCAATGTCAAGACTAACCGGTATGATAACCTTTTTAATCTCCATGCCATCATCATCTCTTAACAGTAGGGTTGCCTCCCCAATCAGGAAATGATTTCCGCAAACATTTGACACTGAGGGTACCGGACATAGAAAATCATAGTTCTGAGGACTCAGAACTTCCGCCACCCTCCTGCGGACTTCATCAACCGGAATATAGACGCTTCCGTCGTAAGCATCCTCCGTCGGCAGGTCAGCACAGAGCATTTCCATCGCTTCAGCAATGGTGTGACCGTTTAAAAAATGTTCCATAGAACGCTCCTTTCCCGTATTCTGTACGGTAAAAATGTGATTTCGGGCATAAAAAAAGCACCGATGAACATTCACCAGTGCATATACCCAATTCCTATATATACATACATACCACATACCATAGGATATGCGTACCTTAAGTTCCTGATGGAAGCTTAAAAATAAAAAATATGTATGTATATATAATACCATGGAACAAAGAAAAAAGCAACCGTAAAATGGGGTACCGGCTGGCACCCCAGCGGTACCCGCACCCACTCATACTGTCATTTTAAGCGCCCTGCTCCATACCCTGAACGTCTGCACTGTCGTCACATACAATGTCTATGCTTCCGGAACTGTCAGCTCTTTCTCCCATAATCTGTTTTTTCCCGGAAAGGATAACCGTATGAACCGCAAGTCCTGTCTTTAGGGAAATCCTGTCTCCGTTTGTTTCAAGCCTTACCTTTATAAAGCTTGATGTAACATTCTGCCTGTTCTGATACAGCACATTCTCTGAAGTAAACCAGCAGTTATTTTCAATAAACGAAGGTGAACAGTATTTTTTAAGAATTTTCAGACCGGCTATGAAGCCCTCCCAGTTCTCCACGACATAAACAATTTTTACATCCTTATAATTGTCCTTAACATAATTGGCATGCCGCTCAAGAAGGACTGCCCTTCTCTTTATCTCCTGCGCATTCTGTGATGCAGCCAGTACCTTCACGTCTGTACTCATAAAAAGCGGCTCTACATAAACCAGATAACGTTCCCCATCCGTCCTGTCCTTAAAATACAGCCTGGAATACACATTAATGTCACCAAGATTCTTTCCAAGGTACAGTATTTCCCCGGATATATACTCCTCACAGTATATATTGTTCAGCAGGCACAGACTGACATATCCGCATGCCAGACGCCGGAACACATCAAATAATGGTGCCTGCGGTAACAGGGAATCATAGCGGAAGCTCATGCAGAGAAGCCTCTGTGTCATGACTGCTCCCAGCTCTGTTATGGAATATACCACAATCACAGTACTTGTATTGGTTTTCTCACTGACTGCTGCCCTGGCATCCGGAATGGTATACTGGAAAGCCCTCACCACCCCGCTGCTGGCCAGAATCCTTATTCTGTTTTTCAAAGACCGGAGCTCAATATCAGCCGGCGCAATACTGTCCGGCCACAGTTTTTTTAAATGCCTTAAATAAAGGGCAATCATCTCTATGTTGCAGAATCCCAGCTTATAAACTGCATACGCAATAAACGCATCCGAGGTTGTAATGTCCGATATCTGTATACGCTGTTCCAGTTCACCCCAGCCCATGCTCCTGGAGTACTTGCATGGTGTATATTCAAGCGAATCCCGGTAAAGGTACTTGGAATCATTATGCATTTCCGTCGTGATGCGGCTCACTAGCTCTGCACCGGTAGGATTATCCATCATTATTTTCCCTTTCTGTCACTTTATTATTTCTTTCACACTGGATACCAGGTTCATAATTATTTCTTTCATTCTGATATTTCTCTTTTCCACATTTTACCAGCCGTTACAGCTGTCCCCCCCATTATGCTTTAATCCGGTACAGTACATGTGCCCTCAGTATCTTTTTTGTGGCATCAACCTGTACAATCGTACCCTGATACCAGGCACCTACCACAATGTCAAGCGGATTTCCATTCCTGTCCTCAGGTCTTGGCGGCTTGTTGCAGAACAGTTCCACATCGTCCAGCCCTTCAATACGGGCAAAGAAATGGTGCCCCATACTTATGTCTGTACACTGGAACTTTACAATGGAACCCTTCGGGTATCTCTCCTCAATGTTGTCCCATACGGAATCATCAACTGCTGCCTTTCTGGAGCAACGGTACGCATCGTATCCACCCACATGTCCACGGCTTATAACTGTAATAGGGATAATATCTCCCGGCTGTGCATGCAGCTGGATGTTATGAATTGTTTCTCTTGACCATAGCCCGATAGGAATATAACCACGGATGCCAATACCGCCGATATCAACAATTACACGTTTGGTTTCGCTGTTTACGTCAATGACCTTACCCTTTAACAAAACATTCTGCTTTTCCCGGAGCATCCGGTCAATCTGTGACATTGCATTCTTTCGCAGGTTTGACTTAACACTGTCACAGGCAAGCCGGACTATGTGTTTTTCATGGTCCACATCTTTTACAATAACACGGTAATCCCCCAAAGTAAGTCCGGTTCCTACCAGTCCCATGCTTCTTGCTGTATGTTTCGCATCGTCAACATCAAGCAGCAGCTTGACTCCCTTCTCTTCGACCGCAAGATTACCTTCCGGATCAATTAAGGAAAAGGATACTTCAAAAAGCGTTTTGTTCTCCTTGTACTCCTCATACTTCTTTAATGTTGTTTCAATTTTGGCTGCGGTAACAATAGTAGCTACATTATTACCCAGATAGTCATTTACACCATTAAGATGTGTAAATTCCATTTTTTCGTCCTCCCTTAATAAAAGAATATTCCGTTTAAGAAGCCCACTCCGTATACAATTACCAGCAGTACCATTGGTACTCCTATAACCAGCCCGTAAAGTCCAAACCTTCTCATTCCCTTGTTATACCTGGAAAATATCAGTATCAGTAATCCGGCGCCAATGGAAGAAATGGCAATAACCGGAGCCCAGCTCTTTATGCCTGCATAAACCCGGTAACAGCCATCCAGTAACCTTTCCGACAGTTCCCTGTCGTCCTTGCCGGCATTCTCCACATTATCAAACAGGTAATAGTATTCAGAATCTATTTTGGATGAATATTCATCATAGATTTCCTCTGCATTACCTGATGCAATTTCCTCCTGCATCTGTGCAGCATCCGCTCCAGTTACTGCCTTTTCACTCTCCGGCGGCGCGCTGGCTGTCTCTTTCTTTAGACCATACGCTTCCATAATTTTGTCATTCACAGAGCCGTTGCAGGCTGTCATTCCGCATACCATAATCCACACGGCAGAAAATATAATTAAAATCCTTTTTATACTTGCACCTCCTATTGCAATACATTTATGGCTAATATTTCTTACAACCAGTAAGGAATTATCCATTTTATTGCTATCGTACATTTATAAAACAATTCGTTTGCAAAACTTGTCAACACATTAAGTAAAAAAATTTGCAAAAAAAATACCGAACTCCCAATCGCTAGATTTCTGTTCTAACTTTCAGGAATCGGTACATATAGTTTACTTTTTTCTAGTTGCAACATCCAGCGAATATCATCGCCACGGATTTTCTTTGGTATTGTCTTGTGCTTAGACATGCTATTTACTCTCCTCGTCATCAATATTTTCGAATCCTAATCCTAATAGTTCCATAATTTCGTTTGGAATCCAGTCAAAAATAAAAATTAAAACTGCCAATCCGCTCGTTATAACAGCCACATCTGATAACATTACTTTCCAATATTTTAAAAATGTAATATTTTTGATGTTTATGAATAATTCTAAAATTTGTCACTATGAAATTATTTTTGTATTACAATATTTTCAATTGCTCTAATTACACATTTAGCCAATGCCAATGCCAGTATTGAAAATATTACATATAAGTCAATAAAAACTATAATGCTTATAGGAACGGTTCCTATCACAGTTAGTACACCGTCCCATAGCAACGGCAATTCAGATATTGCCATGATCATTAGCCAAATAATAACAGTCCATAACGTCTTGTTCTTCATACAAACGCCTCCACCAATCGTAATTTCAGTTTGTCGATATATTTAAAATATTTCTTATTGCTTTGACAAGTTCATAATTTAGTTGTGATGTGCTAAAATCAAAATCGTCATGGCATTTTAGCAATCTTATAATCATTTCTTGATTTGTAAGCGCATGAATTGCCATATCTAATGCGATTGGGATACTTCCACCAAAATTATTATCTTCTTTAAAGGATTCCAAAAATTCAATCACTTCTTTTTCATTCATAAATTAATACCTCCACAAATCTTAATTTGTATTGCTATATTGTTTGCAATAAAGCAATCATTAGCAATGAGCCAAATATTATTACCAATGCTACAACTGTCAAGATATACGCAACTTTGCGTTCCTCGTTAGCTTTTTCATCATCATAATTTCTTCTTCCCATACTTTTTAATCCTCTCTAATCTAAATTCAGTTTGTCGATTCAAAATTTTCTATGGCTTCAATTACACATCTTTCCGCTTCATCTGGCTCACAGTAAATCATACATCCTGTAATCGTAACTCAAAACATGGTACATTTTCAATCACTGTAACCTATACAGCTGTTCTAACATTTGCTACCAAAGCAGTTATTGTAGTTCCATAACCACCTTTTTTAAAGTTTTCTTTTGGTTTTACATAGCAAAGGTTATCATTGATGTAACCTTTGAATAAGGCTATTGTGTAACGTCCATCTTCACTTGACGGAATTAACACTTGTTGATTTATTTTAAACATCCTTAATTTCCCCCATTTTATACAATAAAATATCCGTTCCAAGTTTCTTGCATACTCAACGCTTTCAAGTGTTATATCACACCATCTACCCATTTACCTCTACCCTGAAATCCCTCGGAATCCGGATAAAGTCTCCTGTGCCGTCTATGTAATCCTTCGTGATGATTACTTCTCCTATTTCCTTTTCCGCTGGAAGATAGTACATGATATCACCAAGTGCCTCTTCAAGAACAGACCTTAAGGAACGTGCACCGGTACCCTTACTGAGAGCCTTTTCCGCTATTGCAGTCAGAGCGTCATCCGCAATGGTAAGCTTGATTTCATCAAATGCAAGCAGCTCCTTATACTGGTTTATAATGGCGTTTTTCGGCTCTGTCAGAATGCGCTTTAAGGTATCAACAGTAAGCCCGTCAAGAGTTGTAATAACCGGAAGCCTGCCAAGAAATTCGGGAATCAGACCAAATTCTCTCAAATCATCCTGCGTAACCTCAGAAAGAATATTTTCCTTATTCTCCATTTCTTCTCCCACAGAAGCGCCGAATCCCATTCCCGCCGAACCCGTAGAAAGCCTTCCGGCAATAATCGGCTCAATATCGGGAAATGCACCGCCGCATATGAACAGGATGTTTCTCGTATTAAGCATTATGTCCTGGCGCTTACCCGACATATTCATACCACCTGCAGGGATATAACTTTCACAGCCTTCCAGAATCTTGAGAAGAGCCTGCTGCACTCCTACTCCGCCAACCTCCTTGGTGTTTTCCATTTTCCTGCGGGCAATCTTGTCTATTTCATCAATAAAGATGATTCCCTGTTCCGCCTTTCTTACATCCCCGCCGGCAGCATCCACAAGCCCTACCAGCACTGATTCCACATCGTCACCGACATATCCTGCTTCCGTCAGGGACGTTGCGTCCGCAATAGCCACAGGAACATCGAGCACTTTTGCCAGGTTCTGCACCAGGAAAGTCTTACCGGAGCCGGTAGGGCCGATAAGAAGAATATTGGACTTATCAATCTCTTTATCCGGCATGGACAGTCTCTTGTAGTGGTTATATGCCGCTACTGCCAGTTTCTTCTTTGCATCTGTCTGGCCGACAACATATTCGTCCAGCCTTTTCACAATCTCTGTCGGCTTTTTAAATGAACAGTCACGTTCTTCATCAAAAATCGGAACCACCTTGTTCCTTTCTGCTTCCAGACGTGCTGTTCTTCTTGTCCTGTACGCAGCTTTTTCCTCGTCCGTCATCTTCGCCGGTATCGGCGGCTTGTATGACATAGCTCCATAAAAATACTCACGGATTTCATCCTTTGTAAGGCATTGTGAACACCGGTATGTGCCGTCCCCATCAATACGGAATGGCTCCCTGCTGTCTATGCGTGCCTTGCATTTGCTGCAAAAATGGCAGTCAGCGCCATCATAGTATTCACTGTCCGCAGGTGTATATTTCCACTGCCTCTTTTCCTTATCGTTTCCGTCATTATTATTTCCATTATTATCCTGATAAAAACTCATATGTTGGTCCTCCTTTTCCCTTTATATCCAATTTAAATTAAAGCCTGTCAACTTGTTTTCCGTTACCATGATTATAGCACTGCAGTATCGGTCTGACAATGAAATTATCATTTTTTGTTAATATATTATGATAGTTTTGCTTTATTGTTTCAAAATCCTTGTGCACTTTGTACACGGCGCTTATATTGACCAAAATGTCAAAATTTGATAGTATTTATTAAGACAAATAAAATAACTGCTGGAAACGCAGGTTAAGAAATCCCCACCTCTATAAGTCGGGGTAATTCACTATATAGAAGGAGGCATATTTAATGGAAGAACAGGACAATTTGCAGATGATAGACAATCTGTATGATCCGGCTGAATTAGGCAATGCAGTCAAAACACTAAGAAAAGCTGCCGGATTTACCCAGCATGACCTGGCACACAAACTGGGAGTTGCAGACCACGTTATAGCCCACATTGAGCAGGGGCTGGCAAAAACAATGCCGCCCAAGCTACTGCTTAAGCTTGTCGTAATTTTTGAGACATCTATTGATGAGCTGGTCATAGGCCGCAGACTACAATAGCAAGGTATACTTTATGACCGCAGGAAATAAGTACCAGAATGATTTCTGGATATACGGAACAAGCGTTGTTACAAAATGTACGGAATGCAACTTTAATTTTTTCGTCAAGCCAGGACTGCAGTTTGACGGCAAAAAGCTTGTTCCGGTCAACTGTCCGAAATGCCATAAGAATACAGCACTGCCCGTATTAAAAGGCGCTGCCATTGGCAAGGCAGTAACCTATGCAAAGAACCAGAAGCCGTACATGGAAAACTATCTGCTGGATGGCAGATGTGCTCTTTCTAACAATGCAGCAGAGAACGCCATCTGTCCGTTTACAGTCGGAAGAAAGAACTGGCTGTTTGCCGACACTCCAAAAGGCGCCGATGCATCGGCAATGGTTTACAACCTTGTTGAAACAGCCAAAACTAATGGGATTAACATTTATGCCTATCTTCAGTATCTGCTCATCAACACGGCAGATGGCGACTGGCACAACTAGCCTGGAGTACTGGATATGCTGATGCCATGGTTGGAAGAAATACATGCACAATACAAACAATAACAATAAGGGGATGGTATTATACGCCATCTCCTTTTTCTTTGGTAGGCACTCTATTATTGAGCGCTTACCAACAAAAAAGACGCCGTTTCCGATGTCTTTTTATAACAATTTATCTATCTTTTTAATTGCTTTATTTTTACACATCAAGCCCGTATGCGAGGTCGAAATTCACATTGATTTCCTTGCCCGCCTTCGTGAACACACCGTCGGTATCGTATACACGGTACACATAATCGCTCATCCATGCCGTTGCACCGTCATTTAAGAAGGATGTCTTTACACGCTTAATTGTGAGTACCTTAAGCTTTTTGTGGTCATTATTGTCATAGCAGAACAGCTTGTACTCATTAGGGTTATCTATATCTCTGTACAGCGATACAGCGTTGATGGCATGTGCCTCGCCGTATACGAGAAGCGGAATACCCGCTGAGAGATAATTAATAAGCTTCGTCATTGTCTCAGAATTATTCAAACCTGTCACGTCGAAATAGAATTTCTCGTTTCCACCCGCCGTCTGTCTTGAGAAGAAATTATTGATTGCAAGAAGCGTGTCGTACATGGACTCGTCCTCATCGCTTACAGTATCTGCATTTCCAAGCTTGAATCTAAAAAACTCAACCTCTGTAAACTTCTTGCCACCAACCGTTCCCTTCTCATCAACTGTGAATAGCTCCACAAGCGGAAACTGTTCAAGCACAGCTCTTACCTCATCCTTTAATACAGCCTTTCCGTCAATGACATCCCACTTCTCGGCAGCAGGCTTTGACATAATATCAAACATTTCTTGATAGTCCGTGTAATCATGAAGTGCCTGTGTGTTTTCTACATAATCACCCTTTTCCTTAAAGAAATTGGAGTCATCAAAGTTGTATTCCAGTGCTGAAAGCGACCCCGACCAAGGCATGCTTGAGAACTTATGCTTATCCACTGCACCATATCTGTATGGCAGCTTGCCAATATAGTAAAGCTGTGTGAAGGAAGCTATTCCATAGCACTGTCCACCGCGGTATATATTTTCTGAATCTGTAATTCTGAAATTATTGAAAGGAAAAGCATCCGTAGCTATATTGAAGCCCGAATCGGCAAGAAGAATGCTGTCTAGCTCTCCGTCACCGTCAAGGTCAACGTAATTATTGTTGAGCACTGTGTTAATCTGCTCATACAAATCTACCAAATCATCCGCCGAGCGCGCGTATCTGTAGAAACCACCCGTTCTCGTTGCAAGCTCCGTCAAATGCTCTACATCAATATCATTGCCAAGTCCAATACAGATTATGACCACGTTCTTGGATGCCGCACTATGCACAACCGTGTCCATATCCCAGTTAAAATCAAATAGCCCCTCTGTATCGTAGCCATCCGAGAGAAGTATTACATAATGTCTCCTATTCTTGTCATAGTCAAAATCGGATATCGCATCATACACCGCATTGTTAGCAGCAGTTCCGTTAAAGTACGGAAGCTCATCCTTTATTGAATCTACTGCCTCACATAGTGCTTTATGGTCGGAGGTCATATCCATAACCCTGGTCACATCATGTGTAAATGTATAGCAGCTGAATCTTGTGGTAACATCCGACTGCTCAATGAGCGCCTTTGCCATGTCAACTCTCTTAAAATCGACGTCGTTCTCATCACTGGTCTCACACTGCTGTACGCTATACATAGAACCCGAATTGTCGATTACAAGCGCAATGTCAAGCGTAGGTCGGTTGAGTGTGTCAAACTCCATCAGCTCTCCCAAGAAGTATCTGGAAAAATGCTCAAGCTCAGCTTCTGTCCCCTCGCTTACAAGTACATAGCTACCATCATCAAGATACTGGTAGATACCAACCTGCTCAAGGTAACCTGGCTCATAATCGAAGCTAATCCTTGCAGAGTCGAACTTCTGATTCTCCATATAGATCTCGTACACAGGAGTGATTGCAATAGGTATATTAAATACTCCCTCACTCTGCTGAAACACAATGTCAGCTACTGCATAGCTGCCTTCAACCGTGAGTGTCGCGTTATCACAGGAGTAATCCTCCTTGAATGTACGTTCACTGTCCTTGGTCTCACCATCGGTCTTAGCTTTTAATGGATTAAGTCCAAGGCGAAGCTCCAATCCATCATATATGCCGTCCCCATCCGTGTCCGCCTTGTTCGGGTTGGTTCCGAGTTTTTCCTCATCCTCATCTAGAATTCCGTCGTTGTCGGAATCAGGATTCTTGGCATCAGGCTGAAAGCCCTTCAGTTCCTCAAGCTCTATAACCTCGGGTGTAATCTCCTGTTTTTTAGAGCATCCCGTCAGCACAAGAGCACAGCAAAGTATCATTAATATTCTTTTCATATCTTCCTCCACAGCAGCTTGTTGTCTATACTTTTGTATTATTATTTACCGTACACGATTAATCTTTTTCTATAAGACTTTAACTATCTCTTATAGGTATTACAAGCATCTTTCGACATGTGCTATATTCCCACATAGTATTCTGCTTTCGCCCAGGCTGGCAAATCAGCCTGTATATATTTTTGCCGGCACGGTTATATTTCACCCTTTTTCTCCATACACAGCCTTAAACTGTTCAAGATACTCTCCTCCTATCTCCATCCTGAGCCATCGTTCACGTCCGGATGCACCTGTCCCATAGAAAGAATCATCAAGGGGAGCCGGCAGGACATCAAACCTGTAATGTCCTATTTTAAACCACGCCACAGGAATATCCCTGTTACGCACAAGAAAACCGTTAAACAGACTGCTCGGGAATCTGGCATCATCCGCACCGGCTTCCCTCACATATTCCTTCAGGCACACCATGGAACATAATACTTTTTCAACGTAAGCACAAAAACGGACGTCCGTCCGGAAACTTGCCGCCTGCTGGAAACTTCTCCGGTAATAGGAATACTGGCTTATTTCATTTACGACGATAATGCTGTTCTCACATGGAGTCGGGTACTCCGTTGCAGCATCTCTCACCAGTCTGGTACGGATTCTGATATCCTCGCATCCACAAAAATCCCTGGCTGATAAGTCCAGCCCGTTTTCACTTTTTCTGAGTTGCTCCTTATAAAATTCCTGGTCCTCCCAGCCTCCGGATGCCGGAATACCAAATCTGCCAGATATTGTACCCATATTATCTCCTGTTCTTTCATAATCCCGCCAAAAAGGCAGTGATACGTTTTCTTCATACAATACTGGTTTTACATATTTTTCCATTTAAAATAGTAACTTCGATATTATGAAATGTCAATGACTAAATTCCTATTTTTTGGAGTTCTAAAAAATAGAACAGCTGCCGTTTCGTTCAGAAACAACAGCTATCCGGGAAATTTGCAGGGCTTCGTGGTCAGCCCTGCAGGCCGTGCAAATAACTAATGATTTTGCAACTTAAGGCGGTGTGTTAAATTGCAGGGAGCTAAGGATGACAATTGACACTCCCTATAGCTAATGCAAGAAGCCACGACTTATAGAAGCCGGGGCAATTCACCTATTGTGGTGCAACAGCGTCAACCCGGCAGTCAAGATACTTTACAATACCCGCTATGTATCCCAGAAAGGGTTCCGACATACGCCTTCTATCAAGCTGTCCGTCATACGCCATAATCAATGCAGCTTCAAAATCACAATTTTCCCTTGGCAGCGTATACTTCCCGCTTGCCATCCGGGTATAGGGCTTCAGCACCCTGTCAAGATAAAACCATCCGTACTGACAGTCTGTCGTCCCCTTATACAGTAGCTCATAATGTCCGCATATTTTGTTCACCATTTCCACAAACAGTCTTACATCCCTTTTTGAGGATGCAACTGCGGCTATTTTGCGCTCACACCGGTTATACCAGAATCCCGGATGATAACCTGAATAGACTACCAGTGCGTCCATCTCACCCATCAGCTCATTTGCTGAAGAAGTACGTGACACAACATAGCATCTGTCCAGTCCTTCATCCGGCAGCGAAGCAACAAGCTCACCATTTTCCGTTTCATCAATGACAAGCGTCCTTATCCCCTCAGCACTCAGCTGGTAAAGGACACACATCACAATATCCGTCGTGTCGCATCCACCAAATCCAATACTCTTCACCATACACACAATCCCCTTTTACAATTCTACACCTATCATTTTTCCGAACATTAATGTTACTTCCTCGGACGAGTCATAAGGTGATGCAGCTACCGGCATCGGTGATACTGTATGCTTCCCTTCCAGCAGCTTTCTGATATCGGAAAGCGCCTTATTGGTCATAAACGGAACAATAAAATTGAACGAATGTGTCTGGTCATAAGTCTGGATAACTGTTTCATAGTATTCATCAATCAGGAAGTAATCCCACTTTGCCGAAGGACAGACAAGGATTTTTACTCCGGCGCGCAGAAAATCATCAAACGAAAACTCACCGTTTACCCCATAATCAATTACCACAAAATCATAATGGTCTTTTACCGATGAGGCAAATGCCTTGTATGTACCGTCAAAGAAATAATCAATGCCGTTTAAGGAGAACCCTCTCATTCCCTCTATTACAATTTCCTTTTTCATCATATCTGCCATGTTTCGGAAATGCCCGTGGTCATTCTGTTCCAATAAGGCTACCTTGTATTTCCGAGAAATGGCAGTGGCAAGGAGAAGTGCCGTGTAAGTGGTTCCCACACCTCTTATCAGGCCGGCAACGGCAATCTCGACAGTGCCGACCGGACCAGTAGCAGCCTTTTTCTTAAAAATACTGTCAAAGAAGTGTTTCTTCCCCTCCTTTTTTGCTGTTCCCTTATCGTACTGGCCATAGCTGGTAAAGTCTATCAGTTTTTCAATGCCTCCGGATGAAACAGACGGGTAAGTGAAAATTCCTTTCAGAACCTTACTGCTGTACTCCATAACCGAAATACTCCCGCAGGCGTCACCGACATACTTTTTCAGGTATCCGTACTTTTCATCATCACACCGGTTAAAGACGATCCCCTTATACTTTACCTTCGTCTGCAGCTTAAGGAATTCCCGGACATTCTCAACATCTTCCACATCTGCCCTTGCGTCAAGAACAAAGATAAGCCCGGTACAGTAAGGAAGCAGTGCTGCATTGTCTTTACTGTCAAACGTATCCCCAAGGTCAAGAATGGTCGGATTAGGTGCACCATATATCACCGACAGGGAGTTTTCAAACTTCCACCCGTCAAGTACATCCCGTTCCGGATTTTCGCACATGAAGGATACACCTTGATAAGCGTTTCTCATTTCTGATACACTCCCGGTATCATATGCCTCCTGGATGTGACTGTAATAACTTGTTCCAAAGATTCTGTCAAACCCAAAATCATGGTAACATGTGTCTCCTTCCGGCAGATGGAGATATGCCGGAACGAGACCTGTTTTTTCAGATATCTCTTTTGCAAGGTTTAAAGACACAAATGTTGAACCGGCACCTTTAACCAGGGAGGCAACCGCAAACACTTCATTTCCGATATTGACAAAAACCGTGCCTGCCTTTTCCCGCCCAATATCCGGTATGCTGATGCCGGGCAGGGAAATGCTGAGTTTCTTCTTTTCCGGCAGCCTTCCTACATATTCAGAATAAAGGTTCTGTTCCCTCAGCTCTTTCTTCTGCCCATCCGGCAGGCGTGACATTAATACGGCAAAATTTTCACTGCCCAGCATTTTCTGATAATATTCCAGTTTTGCAATCAGCTCCTCACCATGAATATCATTAATGTAGCCAAGCAGTCTTGCAATATCAGTGCCTGCTTCCTCTCTGCCTCCGGAAGTAATCCCATAGTACACTCTTGCAGCCTTCTTCTCCCTTGGGCACAACAGCAGTTTTCCAATATTTGCAATGGAAGCATCACTTGCAAACAAGGCATTCACGATGCCTTCATTGTACAGCTGCCTTACATATTCATCACCCTTATGGGAATCATCAATAACCGGGATAATGATAAGCCGGTCCTTAATATCCGTCAGCCGAACAAAATCTGCAATGGTATACGGACTTAAAGACTCCAGATGTTCCATCGCAACAACCGCATCAACACTTTCCCGGTTTTCAAACAAATACTGCTCAACACTGGATTTTAAGTTCTTGCTAATAAGGCTGGTGAGGTTAACCCCACCAGCCCCTAGGCTTTCAGCAAATTCGGAAAGAGCCTGCCTGCTGTCAAATTTATACCCCAGAACAACACGCATAATTTTTTCCTCCTGACTCTATTTTAATATTGTTTTTATTGTTTTCAGAATGGAACCATCCACCGTTATATAAACGGGACGCTTCTGCGTCATTCCTTTTTTGTAGCCCCATGCCAGATTATCGGTATACACAGATTCCGCACAGTATAACGGAATATAGAATACATGATTACAGGAATTATATTCTTTTACCTCAATATCTGTCTTTACAAGGTTTACCTCAGTATCATATTCCGCCCGCATCTGGGAACGTATGCTTGGAAACTCCGCGCTTACCGCTTCCACATATCCGAAAGTATAAATTTCAAGGATTGCCTTTCCACCGGAAACGAAGTTCTGATGACCATTTACATTCACAATTCTTGCTTCTATGCGGAAATCATCCCTGATATAGCCGTCACCATCCTCATCTTTCTTAAAGCCGATGTCTTCGTCCTTAACTGGGTCTTCGTTGCCATCAAAGCCAAAGCTGTAGTTGGTAATAGGAAGTTCCCCCACATTACCGGCTTCATCAACCCCGTACACTGCCATATGTATCTTCGTAACATTTCTGTTGTCAGCAAGAGCAGTATAAAGTTTGAACTTCAGCTCGTAATTTCTGCCAGTTCCGGTAAAAAACAGCGTTGTGTTATTATCCAGGTTTGCCTCATCGTACAGGTAAAGGTAAATTTCCCTGATTCCGGAAAGATTATCCGTTGCATCACCAATCCTCATAAGACCATATGGTTCATGGGCGTTATCCCATAGACCCAGCATTTCGTTATTTTCATAATAAGTCACTGTTCCTTCCGGTGCCATATTATCAAACTTATGCGGACCGAATCTATGGTATGTTGTACCTTCAATGGTTACTGCTGTTCCCTTAGTGGTGCTTACATTTCCTGCGTTGTCCGATACTCTCTTTACATACAAGTAATATGTTCCGTTTAAGCCGGTTCCTATTGTAAATTCACTTCCTGATGTATAGTTTGTCCATGAACCGCCCGTAAGCGAAGAATCACTTGTTGACAGATAATACTGATAAGAATTACTGCCGCTTAATCCGGAGCCGCCTGCATCTGCAACGGTAATCGTTACATTCACAGAATTGCACCAGTCCGCACTCTCCGGGCTTACTGTAACCGTCGGTGCCGTGTCATCAAATTTGTACGGACCATACATATGATAGGATGAACCTGTCGAAACATTTCCGGCATTATCCGATATTTTCTTCACAAACAGGTAATAGGTTCCGTTTAATCCAGTTCCGATTGTGAAAGCTGTTCCTGACGTATAATTCGTCCAAGTTCCTCCTGTTGGAGAAGTGTTGCTTGTAGAAAGATAATACTGATAAGCATTGGATGCACTCAGTCCTGAACCACCCGTATCATTCACAGTGATTGTAACAGATTTTTCTGTACACCAGTCTGCTGCTTTCGGAGTCACACTGACAGTTGGATCTTCATTATCGAACTTATACGGGCCGAACTTATGGTATACACCTGTCTTGGCTCCGCCAAGCAGTGATACATTGCCTTCCTTGTCCTTAATCTCATGTATATAAAGGTAGTATGTTCCGTTTAGGTCCGCGCCCACATTTGATGCAGCGTCAGGTGTATAGGCATAGTTGGATGTCTTTGTCCCGTCAGCTGACATGAAATAGAAATAATTTCTTCCCGTATTGTCTGCAAGCCCATCACCATAATCGAGCCAGTTAATGGTTAAGTTCGTGTTACGGCACCACTGTATGGAAGCAGGCGACGGCATAACCATCGGAGGTGTTATGTCAGTCCAGTGTGCCGTATACTGTCTATTACCTACACTGCCCTTACTGATTGTAACGCTCGTTGAGAGCCCTGTTATTCCCGTACCGGACCACCCGTCGAATCTGTAATATGTCCTTGTAGGATTATTCAGGGTAAATGTCGGTGTCTCCACGGTATATGAAGCCGGATTCCCCGAAGCAGTACCACCTGCCAGATCATATGTAATCGAATACTCCTGAGCCTGCCATACGGCATACAGACTTACAGACGGGTAATATGTATTCTTCCACTCATCAGATACAGGATTTGTCAGTGAATAATCTGCTACTGTTGCTGTCCGGCTGACCGCCCATCCAAGGATATTATAACCCGTCCTGCTCCATGACTGGTCCGTTAAGGCCTCTCCGGTCTTTGCGTATGTAAAGGTCTGTGAAGCCGTTGAGGTGTCCGCAGAGGAATAATTCCGGTAATAAGTAACCGTTGTCTGCTTCGGTTTGAAATTGACATTAAAGGTCTTATCTGCGGCTACTGTATAATCTGCCGTCTTACTGTCAAATACATAACCGGTTGGCGCCGTTCCTGCCACCGGACTGTACGTTGTTCCATAATCGACTTTTTCCGTTTTGGTATCGTAAATATCCCATGCGTTTGTGTTAGGGTTCCATTTACGGTAATTGACTGTCATGGTGCACTGATTACTCAGCCAGTACGCATACAGGGTTAATGTGCTGCCACTGTATTTCCAGTTGCCTGAGTCGTCCCAATAGTCGGTATTCTTAACACAGTTGACGCCACCTGAATAGATATCGTATACCTTGGTACCCGTGCCGTTCGTTCCGGTATAAAATCCGGCAAACATATATCCGGTCTTTGCCATTCTTGAGGTATTCATCCAGTCCTGCGTGTTATTATCACTTGTGCCAGCGCGCATGGTACGAACCGGATTAGTTGTGCTGCCGTCTACCTTGCCGCCCTGAAGATCAAAGGTGACTGTGGTTGCAAGTTCATAGCTTACTGTTACCTTGCCGTTGCCCCAGTTAATACCTGCCTGCTGGGAAACTGTGCCGCTATAATATGGTGAGGTCGTATTAACATATCCTGAACCACCTCCACCTGCTGAATTATAATTATATCTTCCGTAGCTGCTGATGTTACCACTGTAACCGCCGTACCAACCGCCACCACCGCCGCCTGCATCGTCGACTCCGGCTGCGTTCTCACCCTTACCAAAGGCATAGCCGCCTGTTGTGGTTCCGGCAATACCGCCCTGCCCCGGATAGACACGGCTCTCTTCGTCATTAAATACGTCTCCGGCTGTTCCGTCAGCTCCGCCGCCGTTTCCTGAATGAACAGGAGAGCAGGTTCCGTCATCCGTGATGTTATCTGCTCCTCCGCCACCGCCTGCTACGGCAAGCACCTCGCTCTGATAGGCTGCATAATTATCAAGTGTTCCCCTGTCGGTTGTTGCTATATGTGTAGCACCACCACCGGAACATCCTGAATGTACAGCAGAACCACCACCATTATAACCACCTGCCTGGTAGCCATCAGCAAAGCTTTCCCACAGCATACCTGTTCCCGTACCGCCGACATATATGTAAATGGTCTGTCCAGCCGTAAGTGAGAGCTTAACCTCTGTATAGCCGCCCTTGCCGCCGTAGTTGCCGGTGACTTTGTCGTGGTATACATAAGGTATACCTCTCCTAGTGTAACCTCCATCTGTGCTTGTATCATAGGCTGATATTAATTGGTCTTTAACCCAATCCGGATTTTCTCCACCGCCACCTGCACCATAGAGTTTGAATGTATATACGGCAGTCGCAGGAGCAGTGAATGACTGTCCACCGCCTGTATAATTAAAATCCTGTGTAACAATATTACTTCTTTCCGCTGCCAACACACTAATATGTCCAGTGCCAATGTTAGTATAACTAATGCACCCTAACAGCACACATATCATAAGTAACCATGTTATTATTCTGCTTCCCCTCTTCAAATAAAATCACTCCCTATCTTGATGTATAACAAACTTATTAATCAGACCTTCCGAATACATACCCTGATTAATTGGTCCTCCAATTCCTGCTAATATACCTGAGTTATATAACTCAATAACTTTATTACATGCAACTTGTTCAGCCTGAGCCTGTTGTCCGTTAGAATCTCCCTCTGTATAAATAAAATACACCTCATAAGTTGCGTTTTCTATATCATTATACTGATAGTTTACTGCAACCGGTGTACACATTGGCTGACCAAATACTGGGTGTGTAAGCTTGGTTCCCTCTGCTGTTTTCGTATTGGTTGCATCGCAGTTGTCACATTTAGCAGTCTTGGTTCCGTCCGCCTCTGTTGTGGCATCGTTATTATAGTTATAATTAGTGAAGGCATGTCCTGTCGCCGGTATTGCTTCTGTGTATGAAGCTCCACAAGCACAAGTGAATGTTTTTTCTCCATTCTCTACACAAGTAGCATTCTTTGTTATGGCTTCACTATAGTTATGAGTATGAACTATCTTAGTACCACTTGCTACTCTTGTATCCACTGCTCCACAAGTATTGCACTTAGCACTTTCTGTTCCGTCCGCTTCTGTTGTGGCATCATTATTGTATGTATATGCACCATAGCTGTGTCCGATAGCTGGTATGGATTCTGTGTAGCTGTTACCACAAGCACATGTAAAGGTCTTCACTCCTGTTTCGGTACATGTAGGATTCTTTGTTACGCTCTCGGTGTAGGAATGTGTATGGGCAGGCTTTGTATCGGCAGGCTTTGCCTGTGTCGTAGTCTCCTGCTGTGCAGCTGCGCTTGTTGTATCTGCCGTAGCCTTCGTGGATGCTGCCGTGGTGCTTTCCGTTGCTTCCTCGGTTCTTCCCTCGGTTTCTGTCTCAATCACGCCCTCGCCGCCTGTCTCTTCCGATGCAGAGGTTGTCTCTGCTTGCGACGTCTGCTCTTTCGTTGCCTTCTCCGTCTGTCCGGCAGTAGTTTCCCGGGCTGTGGTTGTCTCTTTCGTGGATGCTGTCTCCTTAATGGAAGATGCTTCACTGGTGGCTTCCACGGACGCGGTGGTTTCTGTCTCCTGGGTTTCCTCGGTGGATGCAACGGTTGACACACCGTCCGCTGCCTTATTACAGCCGGTGGCGGTAGCGGCAATTACAGCTGCCATTGTCATGGTGAGCGCTGCTCTTTTGAATCTGGTTAAGTTTGTCATAATGTTTTCCTCTCTGTTCTGTTTTTTATCTTATGGGACAGTTTTTCATGGTATCCCTTTAAGTATATTATAGAACATTTGTTCGCTTATGTCAACTGTTATCTAGTATAACACAGTACAGACCAGAAACCCCGCAAGGACACTCGACATAAAAGGTGCCGTCTTTTCCACGGTGAAATTTCTGCCGGCAAAATATTCCTTCAGCGCAAGCGCGGCTGCACGGAGGACAAATGCAATACATACAAAGAGGAGCAGCTCACACGCAGATGAAAACGGATTTTTCCCCTGCGCAGCCATCCCTGTAATAATGAAGATAATGAAATATGCATCCCCCGCCGCAAATGCCCCGAAACGGGATGCTGCAGTCACAATAAGAATCGCAGCAAGCAGACCACAAACAGCATGACCGCCAAAGGAAGGACTGAGCAGAAAAATGACAGTCTCAGCCAGTCCCGCAAGTACGGACACGGAATTGTAAAGATATCCCGTCAGTTCATCTGTATATGCATGGAATACCAGCAGCGACAGAATAAACTGTTCATTTATGTCCGTAAAAAAGGAGACCACAGCCAGTATCACTTCCATAAGGAAAAACAGACTCCGTCTGCATTCCAGTCCGTCTGTTCTGTGATAAAAAAACAGAAGAAGAGCCGGAATAACGCACATAGCAAGTTTAACAACCATCCCCTATTCTCCCCTGGCTGCTCCGGAAACCGGGGCACCCTGCTCCACGATACGTCCCAGCCGGATTGTACCGTCCGCAATGGCTCTGTTAAATTCTTCCTCCTGTGCGGCCGGAATAATGATGTTAATGATTGTTGTTGCGCTTTCCTCGCTGTCATCCCGCGAAACCTCTACACCTGTCGAGGTGAACGCCCTTGTCACATAAGCCCCGGAAAAGATAATATCCGCAACCGTTTCATCCAGCCCGTTTATAGACGAATTCTTTACTGACCAGATGTTAATGAAATCCCCTGTGCGAATTACACCGCCAACCACCTGTGAAAGATTGCTTGCTGCAAGCGAGACTTCAACAGGATCCTTGATATTGGCAATCAGGGACTGTTCCCTGGTAAACATTGCTGCTGCACATATCTCTTTTGCAAGAATTTTGTGCGAGGTAAGGCCGCCTATAATCTCTGCCGGACTGGAAATGGAACCTTCCGGGAACGTACTGACCGCCCGGTCTTCCATCCTGAAATATTCTGCGAAATTCTCTTCCGTGATAAGAAGATTCTCAGGCACATCCATTACCGCAACATATACTTCCTGCTTTGCGTCACTGTTTACAATGGATTTCTCAATAAATATCAGCAGCGCATACAGAACCAGTGCCACAACAAAGCAGTATATCATTACACGGATGTTAACCGGACCTTTCTTCTCTTTTAGTACCTCATTCTGGTTTTTTTTGTTTTTCTTCCTATATATGAGTGTTTTCCTGTTCATAATTCAAATCCTTTCAGTTGCCGTGTGTGGAAAACCACTGCCCGAAGGCAGTGGGAAGATGATATTTCCTCAGTTTTGTTTTACTGCCACAACACGTCTTAGTCTGTATCTGCGGTTCAGATCTTCCCCACCCATCCATGGAATATGCCCCACAAGGCTCAGATTAAAGGAGATTTCCGCATAAACGGAGGTCTCCACAATATCAACATCACCATCCGTGGTTGTTACCGTTACCACATCATTGACAGAATATTCCCTGACGTAACTGTTATCTCCTGTCCGCGTAATTTCCGTCGTAAAGGTATTTCCGTCACTGTCTGTTACAACATTGAAAACCGTATACCTTTCGACTGTTACCTGTCCGTAAATACCATGGTCTGTGTCAATGTTCCATCCATCATCAAGATTCAGGTTATACTTAAGGCAGTCCCTGAATTTCTCATAGGAATTGAGAAAATATACATCCCCTGCCATGGCATTACCCGAATCCTGTATGATAAGATTTCCCGTGTCTGCGTACTCATGGATGTTAGGAAGGCACCCTCCAAACATTGCCTGTGTAAGCGAGTTATTGATGTAGCTGTAATTGTATTCCAGTACATGCCGCTTATACACAAGGATAAGAAAGATAAGCATCATCATGAGCATCATGATGGCAAGTGGGAACATGGCTCCGTTTCCTTTACCCTTCTTTTTAATACTTTGCAATAGATTTTTGATTGATTCTGAAACCAACTGCTTCATTTCTTTTTATCCACCTCCAGCCATCCAGTCCCGTCTTGCCCGGTACGCTTATATGCCCTGTTACAACAAGGTAAATGGCATTGCCATACCCTGCGGGTGACATTGTTGTTCCGGAAAGTGAAATGTCTGTCACACCTAACGCTGTCAGTTCGTTTATCAGCTCATTCATCTTCGCATTTGAAAGATAACCTTCTGTTTCCATCGCAAGCATGTATGTACGCTGTATCTGCTCTTTCTGGATTGCAAGTGAAACTGTCTTAAACAGGTCAATGCCAAAAATAAGAATGGCAAACATGGCCAAAATGGTGATCATGCAGACAATCAAATCGCCTACACCTTTTTTCTTGCGTTTCAAAGGTTTCCTTCCTCCTTAGCCGAGCAGCTTAAGGGCTGACTGCTCTATCTGTGGGAAGATAACAGTTAACAGGTCAGAAAGCAGGCCTTTAAATAACACGCAAATTGCAATCACAACAAGCACGAGAGCCACCGTTTCTACAACGGCAGAACCTTTTTTCTTTGTCTTCATTAACCTTTTTGCCCATGCTTTCATGCCAGTACCTACCTTTGTCATTTCCATACCTAATTTTGTCATTTTTTTCCTCCTGTGATTTTTTGTGGCTATAAGCCGTTTCTTTTAATAATTTATAATCCAAATCCAAGACCTGTCGCCGCATCCAATGCACCGCTGGTGCCCAAACAAAGCAGCATTCCGATGAGTCCCGCGCAAAGACAAACAATATATGTTCTGCATCTGCGCTCAATGCGGAGTCTTTCCTGCTCGTTATAGCTGTCCTGCAGATTGGTGGCATACTTCTTAATGTCGGCAAGCATCTGAACTGAATTACCCGATTCTACAGACTGCATGATTGCAGCCGAAAGGTTTGCTATATGTTCGTTGTCAAACCTCGAATTAAATACGTTCAGGGAAACCAGCACATCATTTGTTTCCCTTAATTTTCCTGTCAGTTCCAAAAGCGCACTTTTAAGACGCGGGTTTTCAACAACCATATAGGCATCAACCAGCGTAAGGGTTATATGTGTTCCCGCTCCGGTCTGAAGGAGTATGATGTCATAAATATCCATGATATCCCGCATCATGTTCCGGTTCTGTTCCTTGTTCTTTTCCCTGAAATAAATATCCGGAAGGAACCATGCTGCAATGGCAAAAACAAGCCCCACTGCAAGATTAACCGAAATACCAATCAGCAGCCCCACAACCATGCACCCAATTTTATAGGTGATATAGGTAAGCGGGGTAATCTTTCCCCTGGAATAATACGTGATACCCACGGAATCCAGAAATTTCTGCAGATAATAATAATTGAACATATCCCATTTCGTATTCCGCATTGCTTTTGAAACACTGCCGCGCAGCAGTCTGGTAAAATACTCATATCTGTCCTTAATGGCTGCTGCCGCATAAAAATAAAGCATAATGAACACCAGAACACAGATTGCTCCGGCAAGTACCTTTTTCGCTGTTCCCCCATACTGTGCAATAAAGTCCATGACAGCCTGGGATATTCTGTCAAAGAAAGTTTTCAGTTCCATTACTTCCTACCCCCGTTTCCTGTCAGAATAAAGTAAAAGACAAGCAGCAGCACAACTGCAACAAATACCAGCGAAGCCACTCCCGGCACACTTTCCATAAGCACAGACAAACACCCGGACATGCTGATGGACAGAAGACCTTCTACCATAACAAAAATGCATAAAATGCCGATAATAACCATGGATACCAGTTCTTTTTTCGCATTTTTATAGATAACTGCCCGCTTTTTTTCATTTTCAAGGGACACATGAAGCATCTGCCGGCAGTCATCCACAATATCTGCATAATTAGACTTGTTCCTTGATGCCAGTTCCAGATTTCTTATGACTGTCTTGAAGAAAGGATACTCTATCTCTTCTTCCAGTTCCTTAAACGCTCCCGCGGCATTGCCGGTTGCTTTTGCCTTTGTGCATGCGTCCATAAGTGCCGTCCGTAAAGGCTCTTTCATTTCAAGTGCTGTTCTGTCCAGGATATCGACCAGGTCATCCGAAGCACATGCCATCGACGATACGATGTTGATAAATGACAGCATCTGCTCACTTGTACTGCGGTATTTGTTATCACACAGATGGTCCACATATACCATGACAAGAACATAAGACGCCACGGTTCCTGCCAGTCCAACATACCACGTTCCCGTTATGGTTGCCGCCATAAACCAGGAAACCGCCATGATAGCAAACAGGCATACAATGAAAAACTCCGTGGAAAGAAATCTGTACTTTCTGAGCAGACCGGAATACTGGAGCTTTTCATCCATCTTTACAAGCCATCCCTTTTTCAGTACCGTTCCGTACAGCCTTCTGACTTCATCACTGCTTTCATTTCTGACTTTTGCCGCACCGCTGAGGCTGGTGTACATTTTCTTTAAGCCTTCACGGATAAGACGCATCCGTGTTATGTACGTGAACAGCTGGTACACGGCAATTACAAGAAACGCTCCTGTCATCACCCGCAGGCACCATGTAATCACACTGCCGTAAGCTTTCAGCCAGGATATTATATTATTAACCTGTTCCGTAAATATTCCCTCCTCTCTATCTTATGTATAGCCTCACATTTCCTTTCTGAACTCCAGTTTTCTCTCTTCCCCGTTCCAGTCCACGCTCGAAATAGATTCCACTTTACGTTCATTTAAAAAGACAGCCTTTTTTATATGCCTCAGCATATAAAAAATTTCATCAACACTGTAATCCGATGCTTTTTTTGCCAGGTACGCAATACGCATGAACGCATCCTCTTCACTCGGTGCATGGACGATGCCATATCCGGCACAGCCGGAATATACAAATGTCAAAAAATCCAGTGCTTCCGGTCCTTTGATTTCCGCATTGATAAATACATTCACGTCAACAAGCAGACCGGTTTTTGAAACATCTGCAAGGGAATACCGTATTTTGCCTTCCCCGTTTCCTTCCACGGAATGGTAACTCATAAACTCCCCTTCCGGATTTTCCATGAACAGCTCGTCCTCGCTCTGAACACAGTAAATGGAACGTCCCACCATATATTCAATCAGCGCATTAAGCAGCGTTGTTTTGCCACAGCCACCGGCGCCGCAGAAAAGGACTGATTCGCCCTTTCTGATTTTTTCTATCAGATAGTCTGCCTGTTTTCTGGTAAGCATGCCTTTTCTGACAAGTTCATCCATGGTGTACTTTTTTGCCGGCTCTTTTCGGATATGCAGATATGCCGTCTTGGCATTGATTACAAACCTCGTTGATATCTGAACCCGGAGTATCCATCCCTCCTGGGTCTTGTCTGTAACCGTCTGCATTGCGTTGTTGTCACTGATACTTACTTTCATCTTCATGGCTGTGCGCTCAATAAACCGCCTGTAGTCCTCTTCATCAGCAAACCTGACATCCGTCAGCTGACGTGTTCCGTCACTCTTGTGGATAAATATCTTGTCATAACTTATGATTCGTATATCCGTAATGTTCGTATCAGCAATTAACGGATCAAGAATATAGTAAGACCACATGAATCTTGAAAAGCCGTCAAGAATTTCTTCCGTCTCTTTATCCTCTTTACCCAGATGGTATCTGTCGCAGACATATTCCCGGATTTCGGAAAGATAAAATTCCTTTGTGTACATTCCCCTTTCCACCGCATTAAGCCTTGCCACGTTTTCTTTGCTTGTAGCAAATGCAATAACATCTTTTGTTATGTCCGATATGTCTGACTGCTGTTTGATATCAATATCCGGCACATCTTCTTCCGGTATTCCTCCCTTAAACAGGTTACCCCTGATAAGCTCCATAACCTTGAAGCCCATGTTCACACCTCGCTTTCTTTCTTAGGAAACAATTCATTCGCAAAACTTGTCAATACTAAATTTAAAAAAATTTAAAGATTTTTTTTGAGAATTTTCCGGTGAAGTACATCACCTATCCAATATGTCGAAAAACCTTTGATTAAGCTGTGGAGAGAGTCAGATATTTTTTCTGTCATTCTTTTTCTTTTTCCCAGGTAATTCTATTTTCATCGACAGGAACAATATATGCAATTCCCTCGCTCAGTGTTTCCGTCATTTCACAGCCGGTACTGTTGTAATAGTCAGCAGCCTTTTCAATCTCTTCCACAATGTCCGCGGAACCCGGCATATTTTCAAGAATTATCATGAACAGGTCAAAGTTGTCACTCGTGACATCGCACAGGGAAAGTTCGGCAAGAAACCTCTGATACCGGCTTTCCCTTCTGGCACTCACCGTATAATAATTTCCGTCTTTTCCCTGCGCATAGTCAAAATAATAATCATAAAGGTAGGTATTTATCCTGCTTACCAGCATAACCGGTCTTGCAAGCCCTCTGTCGTCAAGATAGTAAGGTATCACAAGTCCTTCGTTTTCTAGGTAATAATCAATCATGCTCGGACTGAAGGAAAACAGTTTTTCCACATCCACCCCGGCTGACACATCATAAGTATAGTCATAAACAAATTCAAAGGATGGATTGAGTATCCGCATATAGGATTCCACCGCACTTTTCTTAAGCTTGTATTCCGTTGAATTCCCGCTGCCGTCCATCTTTTCGGCGGCTTTTTCCAGTTCCTCATCCGACAGTATATCCGTCGTGTAGTATTTTGTAGTAGCCGCAGCAAGCACGAGCTGCCATGGAAGTCCATAATCATACATGGCATCCGAATATGAAAAATACCCACAGGCATTCCAGTGTCCGTACTCATAGACAGGATGCCCGTTGCATACATATATGGTTACATCTTTATTCTCCATGACCGGTCTCATTACACCATCTGCACCAATTTCGACACGACCCGGTACAGGAACACAGATAGTGCTTTTATACTTTGTAAAATCATTGCAGTCATCCAGCTTGACAAGGGACCTTTCATGGTATTTCGTATCCACTTCATGCTTTTCACGGTCGCTTGAAAAATAGATTGTGCTTACTTCATCCTTTCCGACAGTCACTTTGTTCCTTATGACAAGGTTAATAATCCCATTATCATAAGGCAGTGCTTCTATTACCGGCATGAACACGTTTTCATGGTCAGACATTATCTGGATAAGTTCCGTGTCCAGCTGCTTCTCGAAACTGAAGAATTCCAGTATTCTGGCTGCAAAGCTTGCCACACCCTCAACAACCCCCGCTACCGCACTAATCGCAATAACGATTAAAAACAGGCCTCCGGCGAGAGCTATTTTTAACCCTTTTCCTTTCCTTTTCCTGTTTCCCATTATGACCTTCCATTTCCCCTGCCGGCTTCCCTGATTACATTTATCTGCGCCTCAATTTCCGGGTCATTGCATACAGTATTTACCATTCGTTCTATGGAATGTGCAGAAGCGGTACTGCTGTATATCTGCCTGGAAACACTCAGACCGATGTCTTCTCCGGACATAATCGTCTGCCGTACATCCGGAGTATTGATTGCCGTGATAGTCTGCTGCTTTACATGATGCAGGAGTACCGGTGACTGGTATGTGCTTCCAATATCCACGCCTTCAACCGGTATTCCGGCATGCCGGACAGTCTCTGTCCGGACATCCACTTCCGTCTGGACATTTTCATGGATTGTATTCCTGCTGGTCCGTGTCTGGCTCATTCCGGTGACATCACTTTCTACAGGGCTGTCAGCTACTGTGACAGTAGCCGCCGTTCCGGCATTCCGGATAACTTCTGTCTGCACATTCTCATGAATAACATTCCTACTGGTCCGCGTCTGATCCGTCCCGCCATTACCGGCAGAATGTTCGCGTTCATTCATGAGTGAACGGGTAATTCCGTCATTTGCTTCCGGTGTATTAAATGTAACCTTTGCCATGTTATTCAGCTCATAAGCTCCGGCTCCAAGAGCACCGCCAGCCGCCGTTCCAATGCCTGTCCCGGCAGACATACCACCACTCGTCGCCATCAGTTTGGTATTTCCTCCCATAAAGGTTGTTGCAGCAAATCCCAGACCTGCTCCGGCAACAGCACCTCCAGCACCCACAACAGAGGATGCCGCCAGTGATACCGCCCTTTTTTTGTACATTGCCTGTTTCTCCCGGTGGGTTGGCTGGTAGGATGTACCGTTTTCCTGGTCAAAGTTTTTGTAGCTGACAAGTTTTCTCTCTGCATCCGTCATTTCCTGTTCAAGGTCAGCTGACGAATTTTTGGAAGCCCCGGCGCGTCCTCCGGTGCCTGTACCAGAACCACCATTTCCCATCTTTACAACGGTACTTCCATCTTTCGTCCTTTCTGCACGCATACCGGCAATATCCGATATCCTGCGTGCCTTCGTTTCTGCTTCCCGTGCTTCTGTTCTTGCCACGGTAAGCTCGCCGTCAACGTGTTCCCCGTTCCCCTTTCTCTGCTCAAGGTCTTTTACCTTATTCCGGGCAGCTTCCAGTTCACTCTGTGCAAGACCGTTCTGCGCAGTAACCTCCTGTGCAAGCTCCGGGTCAAACTGTTCCAGCGTCTGTCCGTTCATATGGGCAAGAGCCGCCGCACCGGAAACCTTTCTTTCAAATGCCTGTGACTGTACCTGTCGTGCCGATGCCCTGAGACCATCTGCCCGCATCTGGAACTGGCGTGCCTGTTCTTCGAGGGTTTCCTTTTCCTCTCCGCCGGCACCAGCCGCCCGTGAACGGAATTCCGCTGCCCCTGCTGACGCAGCATCCGCACCGGCATTAAGCCTGTCAGCTTCCTCCCTGACGGCTTCACCACTGTATTCTTTCCGTGCTGCATTTTCCTCGGCATCAGCCATCTGTCCTTCCATTTTTGCAAGCCTGGCATTTCTGACAGCTTCCGTACCCCTTCCGGCAATCCCGGCAAGTGATCTACCGGCTGACATGGCAGCACGTCCGGCCATGAAAGCAGTTCCTATTGCAGCCATGGCTCCCCTGGCGCCTGCGGCTCCCCCGATTCCCAGTGCTTCTTTTATCATCTGCCGCCCGGGAATTACCATACAGCAGGATAAGAACTGAAGAACAAAAAGCTTGTCCGACATGCCAAAAAATACCGGAACAATCAGCAGCGTCACATCAATCACCGGGGTAAGAACGGAGCTTAACATTCCCTTCACCCAGTTTCCAAGCATGTTTTTGTCAACGGAATATCCGACAGCCACCATTGAAAATGCAATGAAATATACAATCATTCCAAAGGCAACTGCCACATACTGGTATGCAAAATAAAGGGTAAGCATAATGCTGCCTATCAGCATACAGGCATTGACCAGTGTCGGGTGTGCATTGAATGTATTGCGCATTGTTCCTACAATGGAAGGAGTACCTCCCATGCCGACCATTCCACTTCCCACGGTATAAAGCATCGTATCCCTCAGATATAATACAACATCAAGAAAATTCGGCATGAAATACAGAAGGACAAGAATACCGCCAAACTTATAAATACCTTCTTTCAGTTCATTGAGCGCCTTGCCTGTTCCCCTCCATCCGGCCATTGCCATTTTTACGGCGATATAGATAACGGAAAATGCGGAACACATATTACGCATAATCGCATACACAAAAGAGCCGACAGCACCATAAGGGTTGCCGTTTTTCAGTTCAAATGTATAGATTGCCACCTTACCGTAATCTCCAAGCGGCTGTCCCTTTCCAAAAACACGTCCGAAAAGAATGGAATCCATGTTAATTCCGCACCAGTCCAGAAGGGACAGGCACGCATCAACAATCCAGTTCACGACATTCATGAATCCCTTGACGAAAAAATTGGTTTCCTTTTCGGCATCACCATTATCAATCGTTCTGTCCGAAGCCGAAATGTCCTTATTCCCGTAAATACCGCTTCCGGAAATTCCAATCCAGGAACCATCTGTCACACTGCCGCCAGATGACCGGGCAATACCTGTGCCACAGCCTGTTCCTGCTCCTGCGCCAGCCGCCGACACAGGTACCAGCATAATAATGGAAGATAACAGTACCACCAGCGATACCAGCAGGGACATTTTTTTGACTTTTTTATATGACATTCCTATTCCCTCCCTATGCCGGACTGTTCAGTGAATCCATCAGTTTCTTTATATTAGCGGCATCCGTTTCGACAATCCGGGCTTCCGTTTCCTTAAGATACAGTGCCTTTAGGAAAATAACCCTGTCATTGTCAATCAGGCAGATTTCACCCTTTCTGTTATTCCCGGACTCTTCCAAACCATCCGTTAGGTCCCCGCCAAGGGATAAAAGCTCGTCCATCTCACTTTCCGTCAGCGGTGTTGCTTTTTTCAGATAATCCTTATCTGTAAAGTCCTGCTTTAACAGGAACTTGGATGTTGAGTTTTTGATAATTGCCCGTGTTTCTTCATACGGGGCAAAATCGGCAAGTGCCTGTGTTGCCGTCCATGGGGATACATGTTTCTTTCTTGCCGTCCTGTACATGTCCCCGATAAAAATACGTGCATCCGTAAAAGGAAACACCTTATGCGCCTCGTCAATGAGCACGATTAATTTATGCTCTTCATTCGGGTTTACCGAGTTCTTTTTAATGAAATTTTCCTGCACAAAATTCATGACAATCAGCTGGGCAATTGGCTTATCTGCTTCCGGAAGCTGGGAAATATCAATATCCAGCATAGGTGTGTCCCTGTCAATGGTTACGGTTGACTGTCCGTCAAAATAACCGCTGATTCCCTTGACTGCTTCCGCATAGTGACACTTTCCATTCCCATCCTCGTAGTATTTTCTGCCGGCATCCTCGGCAAGACCACTGTATTCTTCTGCGGAAAGCTCACGGAGTGTGTCCACGTCATAATAAAGCTCTGCAACATATTTCTTCATGGAAGAAACGATAACCGCATAGGCAGAATCATAAATTTTCTTCCGGTTTTCCCTCTGGTGTGCCAGGACCTTAAGATAAAAGTCCTTAATGGTAGGAAGTTCCTTCTTTACCCTGCCTGTTGTCAGTTTTCCGTTAATGATGGCACTGGAGACGGTATAAAGGCTTTCTACGTTCTGGTCATCAATTCCCCTCTCGGCATAAAGCTCGGCAACAATATCCGAAATAATTTCATCCATAAAGGTATTAAGGACAAGGTCATTCGTATCCTTTCCGGATTTTACCATCGTGGAAATGATATGCTTCATATCCGCAATCTTGTCAGTCAGGTTAAGCACCATGTATTCCGTATTGGTGATGCTGTCAAATTCAATCTCCGGCTCCAGCTCAAACAGGTTGATTCTGTATCTGGAATTGTTCTTCACCTGGAACACGGCACCACCGGTCATATAAGAGGTCAGTGAATACTCGCCCATGTTTCCTACGGCATCAAAATCAATGGATACAATCTTATAACCAAAATCAATAAAACGGGAACACAGTTCCTTGATTGTGGCAGACTTTCCGGTACCCGTCTTTCCAGTAAAAATCACACCGAAGCCACTGTGTGACTTGTCATACGGGTCATAGAAGAAAGGAAGTCCGTTATGAAGGTTGTAACCCATAAGGACACCATTCCGGTGTGTGAAATGGCTCTGCGTATGGTTGAAAATTGTTGCAAGAGAGTAGCGGTCCATGATGTGGGATTTTATGGTAGTTGTCTTTACCAGTCCGTTTCCAAGGTTATATATACGATTAAGCGGTGCCGCCGAAAGATAAGCCTCCGGATGCACGGAATAGCATGCAGACAGCTCGATTCCCTTTTCCCTGGCAACCGAATATAAATCTGAACTTTTCCTGTTCAGCTCATCAATGCTTTTTGCCACAATACTGAAGTAAAACCATACCTCAAAAAGGGCATTGTTCCCGCTTTCGATTTCGTCTGCCCATTTTTCCGCATCCCCCTGTTTTCTGGTAATCTTTCTCTGCCGGTTTGTGTCTCCCCCCTTGGCTGCTGCTATATTTTCAGATTCAAGGACTGTTACACGACGGTCAAGCTGTTTTGTCGCCTTTCCGGTGCGTATCGGCTCGATATGGACATTAGATGTGACACCGGGCATGTTAAACAGGGGAGCAAACGTGCTGGCAAAAGCAGCCCTCTTGGGCATGGTATGGATATAAAGCACCATGGCAAAGACCTTTTCCGGCCCCGCATCATTAAGTACCATATATCCTAAGGGATTGGGATTGACACCATTTGGTGCGCAGGCTTCCCGTACCGACTTGCGTTCAGTATCAAAAAGATACCTTCCCTCTTCTTCAAGTTCATCCAGTTTTCTTCCGTCAGTATCCCCGGATATGTCCTTTTCTCCCCGGCTCTTCTTTCTTTTTCCGGCACGGTCTGTTCCGGACTTCCGTTCTTTTTCTTCCGCCTCTGCTGCCAGCCTCTTTTTTTCCAGCTTTTCCTCAGCGGCACGCTGTTTTTTTTCCAACTTTTCCTTTTTTGCCTGTATCTTATCCATTTTAGTCATTATGCTCATCATCCTCCCCGTCAAATTCAATTTCAATTTCTTCCCTGCCGGTGATTTCCCCGTTACCCGGTTCTTCCCTGCCGTTTAATCCCGCTTCCTCCTTCAGGGCGGATATTTCTTCCTGGCTCATGTTTTCAAGTACATTGTCCTTTTCCAGAACCTTGTAGGAGATATCCGTCATTACTTCATCAACCGCCCTGTCATACAGTTCGCTCTGCTTCGGGACGGAAACGATATCATCATAATAGGCAGACCGGTCAAGGTCAGACTGTCTGAAAATTTCTGCTGAATAAGGTTTAAAATGCCTCCGGTACAAATCAATACACTCTCCTGTATGCATTCTTCTTGCCCTAACACGGCAGTTTGACAGGGCGTGTACGAAGGAATGTTCTGTTTTTGCAAGTTCTTTCCTTGCCTTATCATGGATTTCCTCATCCGTCAGCTCCATCGGGTAATCCAGCGGATTATACTTCCAATCGAAAATGTAACATTCATCCTTTTCAAGGATGGAATCCGAACTGCCCATCCCGGTCATCCAGTCCATCTGTGCTGCAATATGGTTCAGTCGCCAGCCATACGCTTCCATCTGGCGTTCTGTCTCTTCTATCTGTGCGGAAAGCTTTCCGGCAGCTTCCAGCGCCTCCGGATTTTTCTCCGAAGCCAGGCTTTCATACTGTGATACCAGCTCAGAGTGCAGATACCGGCAGGCTTCCAGCTTTTCCTTCAGATTCTGCCCTGCCTGGTAATATCTTTCCTCATTGTCTTCCATATCCACCTTCCGGCAGGACTGCCGGTATGTAACCGGTCTGTCTATCATTCCGATTACGGAGCGGTAGGCGGTCTCCGTAGCAAGCTGCTCACTGGCATGGGCAGAATAGAAATCAAAACCGCTGCATTTTATCATACCGACAAACCGTGTCCCATTTTCCGTGATAACCATGTCATCACGGATATCCTCCAGTCTGATATAGTCCATGGAGTCCCGGCGGTCAAACTGGGAATAATCAATGCTGTCCTCTTTTGCCGCCGATTTTTTCCTGAACTTGCGCATATAGATGAATACACAGGTTCCCACCACGCAAACGGCAAGAAGTATGTACAGTATGATATTTGCGATACTGGTAATCTGGTCAATAATTGCCATTGTTTTTTCTCCTTACTTTTTCTTTCCATTCTTTTTCTTCACATTATATCTTTTATAATCATCGTATCCGAGCACATAGATACAGGACTTTCTCTTTCTTAAAATCCGCTTGATAAGCAGGTCGCCGTATGCCTGCCCGCTTCCCTTCAGGTAATCGCCTTCCGGCTTTTTAACCATGATAAGAAGCACAAGCACCGCCGTGATGATGCCAAAGAATACCAGTACTGGCACAAACAGCCCGGCGCCTTTTAAAATATTTGCAAATATTACCCCCACACCCATACATACGCCACCAGCAATAAATGCCTTTCTGGGGAAAAATTTCAGCCACTTTTCCTCATCCGTAAACTCTGAGGGAATTTCATAACTTGCCATAAGCAAAAACCTCCCGAAATCATTTCTGTATTTCTTCCATCCAAAAACTGCGGGAGGGTCTTCTGCCCTCCCGTCAATAAGTACCCTACATAAGGGAAAGTACAATTTCAGCAATTCTTCCTATAAGACCTACAGCGCCAAAAACACAGATACCCACAATTATCTTGTGTCCCATATTGGTCTTGGCCTCTTCCCTTTTTCTTCCGTTTTTTGTTACTATGAGCATAATCGCGGATGCAATCAGTGTGCATACCACACCGATTGCCCCGATTGCCTGGCACAGCCGGAAAAAGGAAACCACCGTTCCCTGCGCCTCCGTACTTCCAATTTCATGGTTGCCCAGATTTTCCCATGGCGACATGGAAATGCTCTGCATTACTTTCGCACACATATACCAGTAAAACATCCCCGTCATCCCTTAGAAAATGGAACTGCCGACGCTTGCCAGCCAGCCAATGCAACCTAATGAACCAAAGAGGAATACTCCGCCAATGATAAGCCAGACAATCCATGTCTTGTTCTCTTCTCTTTTGTTTGCATTCTTGTTGACCATAAACGACACGGCAATACACATAATTGCAATAACAAGGGCAATGATGCCAAATGTCTTTACCAGTTTGATAGCAGAATTGCCGACGCCCTGCGTCTTCTTGGTAAGAGCATCAAAGGTTCCATCTCCATCACCGCCGAGCCATGAAAAATCCTCATCCCTGTTCGTCAAAGCACCAAACAGACCAAACAGACTGTTCATCAGGAATCTTCCCCTGATAATCAATGAATCACTAATGTTTACAATATCCTGAATCATTTCTTCAAGACCTCCCTTAAAATATTTTATATTGGCCAGGCTTTGCGCACAGGTCATAAATCCACATAACTCCCCGTTCACAAAACTTGTCAACACCACAATTGAAATTTATATAAAAAAATTAAAAATTATTTTCGAGAACCAGCAACAAAAAAAATACCGCCCGGCTTTGTAAAGACCGGGCGGCAGAAAAAAGAAAATTTTTTTAGCGGGCATTAATAGGTGCAATGATCCACACTGCACGGGAGTTTTCGTCCGCATCCCTTATCAGAACCGGTGTATTATCAGAACTGGAACGGATAAGAAGTTCTTCTCCCTTTGCACAGGCAAGTGTTTTCTGTAAAAGAACGGCATTAAGATAAATGCCCGTACACTCACCCGTAAGATTTGACAGCTCTGCCTTTGCACTGGCAGTATTGCCCTTGTTGGACAAAAGCAACTGTCCGTTATCTGTTTTTAACACGATAAGCGGCTTTTCATCTTTTGTCCTCACGGAAAGGGCTATGGAAATGGCAACGCTGAGCCTGCTCTTGTTTACAACCATTTCTGTGTCCCTCTGAATTCCCTTGAGCTTGTCAAGGCTTTCCGGTGGTATGGAAGATGTCATAAGCGGAATCTGCCACAGCTCCGCTTCCCCCTGGATGACTGCGTGGTTTACTGTCTTATAAATACAGATGCTGTCACCGGCAATCACTTCGAATATATCCTTAAGCACACTGCTGTCCACGCTCAGTCTCGTGACCGGCTTGCCGCCGCCTTCCTTGATCGGGCACCGGCTTTCTGCCATCAAAGCACTGGATATGGCGCGGAGTGCAAGCATGCCATCATCCTCGGTGATTCCGACTCCTACAAACGGAGAATTCTCATCGTTATCCGCAGCAATTGCAACTTCCTTAAATGCCGATGCGAATGCTGCCTTTTCCACCTGGAACGCTCCCTCAAGAAGTGTCCTGTCAGCAAGGTCAAATGCAACCGGTGCAAGTCCTTCCACCTTGGTTGTCAGTGTAATCCTTGCATCCCCGCAGACAATCTCGCAACTGTTGTCCGAAACAATGAATATCGTTGTTTCCCCTCCTGCCTTTGATATGGCCTGCACCGCGGAGATAAATTCACTGCCTACATTGATGGTGAATGCTTCCTCGTAATCACCGGATAATGCATACAGGTTTACCGCAACCTGTACTTTTCCATTAAATGATGTAAACGTCGTAGGATACACAACCCGGTCACCCTGTACTACTTTTCTGGACGACATGGTAACAATCTTTTTTACCCCGTAGGTCATCTTGCTCATCTTGTTGGTCACAATGGCCAGCTTCTTTACTACTGCATCAAGTTCCTCTGTTGAAATTGTAATCTTCATAAATAAATCCTTTCTGCCTCTCAGGGCAATAAAATATGTTATTTTTATAACAGCAGCCGTAAAACCGGTTTTCGGCTGTCATTAACGGGTGAACTACCCATAAGCTGAAGCGAATGGGATTTCCGCCCGATTATTTAAATAAAGTTAAAAAGTGAAACAATTCCCATTTTTTCGCACTTTCTGTCCTTTACCCTGACGTCCCTGGTGTTTTCTTTCACTCTGTCCGCCTTTTCAGCGCCCATGTCGTTAATCATGGCCGCCGAGAACAGAATGCTGTTCAGGATATCAAATGCTTCAAAAGCACCTGCCTCCGTAGCTGCTTCCATTTCGGTTCCTGCCGCTTCCGGAGCGTCCGTGCCAAATACCTCCTTAAACAAAGGCATCGGCGTATATCCGCTGAGATCCGTGTCATCCGTGTCCTTTGCAAGAACATCAAACATCTGCTGCAGTGCATTTCCTGATTTTGTGTCATTGCATGATAATGCCGCAGCCAGCCTGACACGTGTATCAACGCCTCTTGCCATAGCGGCAAGACCTTCCGCGGAGAAATGTCCCTGGATGGCTGCCGTTGCAACCTGTTTTTCCGCAATGAGCTGGATAACAGCCGTCTGGATGGTTCCCTCGCTTGCCATATAGTAGGTCCGGCATTCCTTTGTCTGGTTAAGACGGAAATGCCTGCGTGATGCCTGCCAGATGGTAAACAGGCTGTACCCCAGCTGGTAAAAAATCAGTGTCGGGTAATTGTATTCCACACCGTTTTCACGGAAACAAAGGTCAAGTCCGGTCTCAACACATTTTGGGTTGGTGATGAACACCTTTGCCCCTTCCTGTGCCTTCCTGTGAATCCACTCCTCTCTTTCAATGGCAGACGGTGAAGTGCTTTCCAGTACCACAACCTCGTTATCGCCAAGCCCGCATCCGTTCTGTAGGATGTTCTTCAGCCTGTATGTAACACAGGTTTCCGGGCTTGCCGTATACTCAGCATATATCATGCAGTTTCTGCCCTCACCAAGCTCACTGTTCACAAGCTCGACAAGTTTTTTCTCCTTGTTTAACAGCTTCCCGCCTTCCCCATACTCATAAAAGCTTTCCGGAAGTATAATGTCAGAACCGTCGACGGCGCTTTTAATCACTGAAGCGCCATATGGCTTGTCCGAATAGGAAAGTGAGAACTGAAGCATTACTGACAGGATGCTTCTGCCGTCCTTCATCCTGCTCCTCCCCTTCAGTACTTCCACAACATGGTTGTATTCTGCCAGTATGTCATCTTCCAGTGGTACCGTAACCACCTTTTCCTTAAGCGGCGGCAGGAATCTGGACATGTCAGACAAATCCAGAAATACGGCCTTATCCAGAAGAAAATCCGTGAAAATAAGGGGACTGATACCGGGCTTTACTCTCGGGGATGAAAGCTGCTTTCCACGTGAAGTCGTATTATACCGTGTGTTTTCTTCCACAGCATAGGTTCTTTCCACGGTTCCGTACATTTCACAGAATGCCATTTCGGATGTCCATGAAAATCCATGGGAAATCATTCTTGCAGGGTCAAGACGGAACAGCGTGTAAAAAAGATGGTTCGCATATCCGCCCGCTATGGTTCCGGTAAGTCCCAGCTGGTATCTGCTTGCTTTGATAAGGGCATGCATGGAATTTCCCTGTGCAGTTGCCCCTCCTTTGTATAAATGCATCTCATCAAAGACTGCAAAATCAAAGAAATCTTTCAGATACTTTTTGATATACTGTGCCGGGGCATACTTTCTTGCGCCCTTAACGTCTTCCTTTTCTCCTAACGGTCTTTCCCCTGTAATGGAATAATAGTCTTCCTCAAACTGCTTATGTACCCAGACCGTCTTCCGGCTTTTGTGTGCCTTGTTCGCATAATGGGTAACCTTCTTCCACGGGTTTGCTCTGTCCACCCATGAGGAGAACTCACCGCCGGCATTCAGATGGGTGACACATGGCTGCCACAATTCCTCACCGCAGTAGTAGCAGTGGTCATTGCCTGTTGTTCTTGTGGCAAAATCATATGCCATAAGAGGCACGGACAGCGTGTCGGAATACGGATTTAAGTCCAGCCTCCGGTTTACCGGGAACAGAAGTTCCCCGCACTTCGGGCAGACCATTCCTTCTCTGGGTGCAAGGTTTCTTACAACCGATTTCACAAACGGCTTTCCGCATTTGTGACACATGTTGTCTTTCCCCTGTGAACATGGTTTAACATCACCGCAGACCGGACACGCAATGTTTGACACCATCTTTTTTTTCTGTTTCCTTACAGCCGGCTGGAAGGAATAGGAAAGCTTGGAAAAATCCTTGGAAATAACAAAAATTTCCCTTCCGTTTCTTTTCTTCCCCTGCTCCCTCAGCTTCAACAGCTGGGAAAACTCCGTAATGGCTGTTGCTTTTGCGTAAGGGATTTCCCTCTGCGCCTCACTGCACCATTTTTTTACGAGGTGCCCCGGACACATGACAACCACACGGTAATTCACCCATTCCGGATGGGCATAAACCTCTTCCGAGGAAGCGTGGTGTGCTTTCATTGCCTTTCTGACAAAGAAGCCCTCCACAACAGAAAGGGACTGGATTGTTTTGCCCACTCCCATGCCCATGTTTAAGATTGCATAACGTGTCCGGTTCTGCAAAAATGCTTCAATGCAGCCATTCACTTCCGACACCTGCTGCGGATACAGACGCATGCTGTTGAGCAATAGCCCGTCCATCCACTGCGTATGTTCACTTACCGGCGTCAGAAGCCTGGACAGGTTTTCGACAATGGACCGGCCAAACTTTGTCTGGTACTCATCCTTATCCGTCACAGCAACCGGTTTCATACGGGTACTGCCGAATGCAATACTTTTATTGCGCAGCAGTTCGCTCACGCATTTTTCCAGAACGCCTTCATTCACAAAAATGGAATAACAGATGATATCCTTTACTGCCACTTTATCCGTACCCATTGGCACGATGGCATCCTGGTCTCCATACCTGTCACACTTTTCTGTCAGATATCCCTTACGGCTCATCCATTTCATGATTTCCGGTATAAATTCCTTAAGCAGGGGAAGATCATATTTATTCATGAGATAAGAATAAACATCGTCCGTTTTCCGTTCCTCTGTTGTAAGAATAAAATTATCACTTTTACTAAGCGTGACTGCATGGTAAAACTTTTCCTTACCATCCACCACTGTAGATATGTAGGTTTCGTTTTCGCTCCCGCATGCAATCCTTCTTCCGTCATAATAAAGGGAATCCATCTGCAGTCCGGCGCCAACCGCCTTTACTGCCTGTATGCTTCTGTCCAGATAAGACAGCAGCATTACCCTTTTGCTGCATATAATGCCTGCAACAAGACTTGCCGTTGCGCCATTTACAGTAATTTTACTGGTATTCATAACATCTTCCTTTCATGGATTTAAAGCCTGGTTATTGTTCCATCCTGCTCCACAATCACATATGTAATTTTCGTAGACGTGGTTTCCACCTCTGCCTGCGCCTTTCCATCTTCTCCATACTGGATATCTGACACTTTGCATGTCTCGACCTTTCCTCTCTGGAGATGGAGGGTTCCTTCTGTTTCATCGCCTGCAAAGCCCTGTCCGCCACCTGTTGCCGATATGAGATAACACATATCCTTGCTTGGCGGCACAATAGGACTTCCAAGGTCAACACCAATATATGGTTTTACCGCTATGCGGTTCCCCAGCTTTACATAGCTGACAAGCCCGCTCTTGTAAAGAGCCTTTTTTGCTTTCTCCGGATCAAATTCAAGTGTTGTGAAATACTCCACATCCTTTTCTCCGGACGGCGGTACCTGTATCGGATTTTCAACTGGTTTTTCCGGCAGATACGGCAGTTCCTTTTTTTCAAGGCTTTCCTGCCATGCCGTAAGCGTATCCTTTAAGTATCCCAGTGAGCTTTTCCTGATTCCAATGACGCATACCTGCTTGAACTGCCGGTATACCTCATCGTCAAACTTCCATGCACCGCACGGATTGAACCTTGCAATAAAAGCTCTCTGAAAGTTTTCATCCCGGAGTACATACTCCGGAATAACCAGTACAAACACTGCCCTGTTTTTCAAATACAGCCAGAGTTTTTCAAGGAAACGGATTTCGTACCTCTTCCCATTCTCATCCTCACCATAAGGAGGATTCGCAAAGCAGAATGAAAATACCTGGTGTGAGATTTTCACACCATTTAAAAAATCCGCCTGCAACACATAGTTGATCAGCGGATTCTTTTCTGTTTCTGCTGCGGTAGCCTGGTTCAGCTCCACACCAAAAATCTTTATTCTGCTTTCACTGTCATCCTTCCCGGTAACGGTCAGAATGGCTTTCCCGTCACCGACGCTTGGTTCCAGGCATGATGTTTCCGAATCGCTCCCAAAGGAGAGCAGATTTCTGATTTTCCTGCACATGCCGGCATCGGTGTAATAAGCGCCCATCTTTGCATCGTTTGCTAACGACCGACTGAATGAACACTGTTTTTTTACTTCTTCCATAAACACTCCTTCCCCGTAAATTACGGCTGAAATAATAATTTTGGGCATAAAAAAACACCGGTGAAAATTCATCGGTGTATATGCCATTCCTGTATGAATATACATATCGAACCACATATCATAGGATATGCGTATCTTAAGCTTCCTGATGGAAGATAAAAATAGAATATGTATACTATATACTATATCATAGCCATTTACGTATAGCAAGTATATTTTTGCCAGTCAGTCCACAGCCGAATATGTCGTATGAACAACAACACAGCCTTCCAGTACCTGAAAATGCCACTCATAGGACATAGAAGTATTATTTCCCTTAACAACAAAATCACCATCTGATATGCCGTCATAGCTCAGAAATCCCATTGCCCTGTCCATCTTATAGTCATACTCTCTCGCAGACCAGTCCGGCATTGTTTCCCGGAACTCTGTCATATTGTCGTATATGGTAGTGGAAGTAATACGGTGCGGCTCCGCAAAAGGATTTTTCACCCGTCTGACCTCAAATACCGGCAAACCCAGACTGTCACATACTTCAATGAAGTTCCTGAAATTACCTTCATCCGAATAGTCCTCTGCAAACTTCTTTCTATACAAAATATTCATTTTTCTCCCCCTACACAGTTTCTCTTTCCCCGTATGATACAAATTCACTCATTTTTCCCATAAACCGCTCTTTCTGCCGGTAATCCGACATAAGGATAGTAACAACCGTCAGCGAGTTCATTTCTCTCCTACATACAAAGATAATGCCTTCACAGGAACGATGTTCTTCCCCGTTGGGCTTAAGAGCAATTATTTTACTGTGGCACACTTCTTTTCTTATCCTGTCTTCAACCCATTCATTGGTAACTCCCGGTTTTCCAAGACGCTCTTTATATCTCGAAGCAGCATGGGATGTTACCATAATCCGTTCATTTACACCAAACGGCATTGACACTCTGGTATTTTTTCTTCCACCTCTGCTGCTTCCAGAATATGAAGTTCTTAATTTTGTCATCTTACTCATAATGTTCACCATCCTTTTTTTGAAATCTGTTTCTGATTACAGAATAGAACATTTGTTCGTATTTGTCAATACCAATTTTCTTTTTCCTAGAAAGGTTTGCCGTCTGCCTTTCTTCCCCTTATTTTTACTACCAGCTCATATCTGCTTTCCTCGCTTTCGGAAAGTTTTTCCCCCTTGTCTTTTCTTTCAATGAAACGCATCATAATGAGGGAAAGGTCATATATTTCCATGCCATACAAGCTGCGCATGACCTGGATTTCCATGGGTGATGCCAGTCTTTTGTCAATGCACCATTCCGCATCCTCATAATCAGGTATTGCCTTTTCCATCACGACACCATTGCCGTCCAGGACAGAAAATTCCCCCTCCCCTTTTACTATATACATGCCTTTGTATCTGTGGCCATAAATTCCATTTTTGTACATTCTGTAACGTGCCATATGATTCCCCTTGCCGCAGAAAAATATTCTGCCAAAAAATCAGTCTTTCCTGCCTTTGATTATGCTGCAATCCGTTTATTTTCCGGCATCCGCTTTAAACCAGACGGAATCCCTGAGAGCCACCCCGTCATAATCGTTTCTTACCATGTCAAGAAGCCGCTTAAAAAATGTGGTTTTTGTGTCCTGCGGTGTTGCAGCTATGTAGTCATAATAATGGGCTACATATTCGTATGCCCATATTTCCCTTGCATCAAATTTCACCAGACCAAGGACATGGTTTAATGACTCCCTGATCAGCAGGGATATTTCTTCTTCTGAAAATTCCGGGTATGCTTCCTTTATCATGGGGTATTTCGAAGCATTCACGATTTCCTCCCGTCTGGCTTCTTCCTTTTCCTCCTCTTCCCGCTTTCTCTTCTGCACATCTTCCTGGAAGAAGGTTTCCTCAATGGTGAGCTGCCTGTAATCCTCTTCCGTTTCAATCTCCCTGTATTCCGCATCAATGATGCTCTCTGCCAGTTCCTTTTCACTCACAGATTTTTCCAGCATATAAAATTCTATGGCACAGTATTTCCGGTGCTTTTTGCCGGATAAGTCAATCTTCATAGGTTCATATTCTATCTTGATGTCCGTGTATCTGTTTATTTCATCTTTCGCATGTGAGAGCACGTCCCTGTTAAATATGGCATAATTGGACCAGCTGGCCGGGGTATGGATACGGTTCCTTGAATCCACTTCCGATATCATCAACTGCAGATCATGCTTGGAGCCGGTACCGATTTCAAATATCCATTTACGGTTATTTATCTGGTACGATTTTAACAGCTCATATATCGGTGCACTGTACCTGTGCTTCATGAGGGAGACTTTCTCCAGCTCAAAAGTAAGATAGTGCATGCTGCTGTTTTCCCTTTTCTGTCTTGGCAGCTCGTTGATAAACGGATACATACGTCGGTGAAAAGTTATCTCAAAGTACCCCTTTCCCCTCGAATCCGTATCAACAATGTCAAACCACCGCAGCAGCGTTTCCCTTCCATCCGGCATCTCAATCCAGACAGAGGAATCCGCAATGCGCTGCAAAAGCATCTTCAGGTCATTGTACGTGGCTTTTTTCCAGTTTATCACCTTATAAAACTCATTAAAGTAAAAACGGTATCTCTTTCCAGGCTCGTCATCCGGCTGTACTTTTGACAGAATATACAGTACCGCTTTATTTTCCACATTAGTAAGCGAGTATCTGCTTTTCTGTATAAAATCCGTTCTCTTTGCAACTGTCTGTTTGCGTACAGATTTTAAATATTTATCTTCTCCCTGCACACAAATCACCCCCCTTAGTGTTGGTTATTCCATCATATATTCAGCCAACACCACATTCACATAACTTGTCAACACAAATCACGAAAAATTTTCTTCCGATATTCCTTTTATGGCAGCAAGACCGGAAAAAATTTCTGTACATAAAAACTCACAGTTCGCAGGCATTCCCGCCTTCCATTTTTCGGAATCGGGAAAAAGAATAATATTTTCCGTCCAATCACTCACAATTCAAGCCAAAAAATAAAATAACCGTCTATTTACTCACAATTCGTTAACAGTGTCCGTTTTTTTGCCGTCCATGCGCTCACATTTCGCATTATATATTATTTTACCGTCCATCCACTCACATTTCAAGTGGAAAAGAAAAATAACCGTCCATTTACTCATAATTCGGTAAGAAAAACTCACAATTCGGAAGTAAAAACTCACAATTCGGAAGTAAAAACTCACAATTCGGAAGTAAAAACTCATAATTCGGAAGTAAAAACTCATAATTCGGTAAGAATTACTCACAATTTAACGCTTTTCTTCTATAAGATGATAATATATTAATAATAT
>OHGG01000093.1_pt1 | contig 64294 bp, 67 predicted proteins | sample 1567641 | NCBI WGS metagenome assembly OHGG01 (sample SAMEA3879561, study PRJEB24766) | human gut metagenome | biome: human-associated habitat; feature: feces | place: USA | collected 1985/1987
TCGGATATTCGTTTAGGTCTGATTTATCTTCAGATTCAGAATATGTATTTGAACGCAAAATAAAATAATTACTCAACTTTCCCAGCAGATATTCCCGAATAAAGCCTGAATAAATGCGGTTCCTGTAAGTATTATACTTATGAGGGGGAATATAAGAAAGGCTATTGCAGTTGGTATAAATCTTATTACTATGCAGATGACTCGTGTAGCCATTGGGAAGAGGGAAACATATCAAGCACCGGAGGATGTTTTTTAACAACAGCTTGCTGCGAACATAAAGGCTTACCTGATGATTGCTACGAGCTAACAACATTAAGATCTTTAAGAGATCATTATATGAAACAGTCTGTTTTCGGAAATGGGTTAATAAAAATTTACTATGAAACAGCACCTGCAATTATAGAAAAGATCAACAAATTAGATAGAAAAGATGAGATTTACAATGAAATCTATAGTAGAATCGTTTATATCGTAGATCTTATTGAAACTAAAAAATACGACGATGCTGTATGTGAGTATGTACGTATGATGTTTTGGGCAGAAAAATTATGACTCGTAAAATTAATAAATAGTATACTAAAAGACATTTTCAATATAGTGACGTATCCATTAGGTCCTATTTCGGTTCTGAAAAAACAACTGTGTAAATGCGTATAACACCCAAAATAAAATCAATACTATATTTGCAGCCAAATAGGGCAACGCTGAGGAGCGACCCTATGCAAGCTGCGAGATAAAACGGTGGAAAGCAGCGGCAGCAATGTCGCTGCTTTTCGACCCTCTGAAAAAAAAGTCTGTAAAAAGTCAGTCAACTGTGGTAAAATAGAAATAACACAGGAGGCTGATTTTTTATGGGAAGAAGAAAAAGAGAACCAATGAGTGAAGGAAAAAAGAACATCATCGGAATGCTGCTCAAGGAGTATGATATCCGGTCAGCAAGGGATATAGAAGATGCTCTGAAGGATCTTCTTGGCGGCACTATACAGGAAATGCTTGAGGCAGAGCTGGATGAACACTTAGGGTACAGTTCATATGAACGCTCGGACAACTCCAATTACCGTAATGGAAAGAAAACAAAGAAGATACGTGGAAATTTAGGCGAAACCGAGATCGAAGTACCACAGGATCGAGACGGAACATTCGAGCCTAAGGTCGTAAAAAAGCGTCAAAAGGATATTTCAGGTATCGAACAGAAGATAATATCGCTGTACGCAAAGGGCATGACAACACGCCAGATAAGCGATACCATCGAAGATATTTACGGATTTGAGGTCAGCGATGGTATGGTATCCGATATCACAGACCGTCTCCTTCCGCAGATAGAGGACTGGCAGAAACGTCCGCTTGATGAGGTTTATCCCATTGTATTTATTGATGCTGTACATCTTTCTGTACGAGAAAACGGACAGATAAAAAGCTTGCAGCGTATGTTGTTCTTGCTGTCAGTCTTACAGGACATAAGCAGGTATTGTCCATACATATCGGTGAAAACGAGAGTGCAAAGTACTGGCTTGGCGTTCTGAACGAGCTAAAAAATCGTGGCGTAAAGGACGTCCTCGTGATATGTGCCGATGGTCTTTCGGGTATGAAAGGAGCCGTAACAGCGGATACCGCCGTCTGAACAAACAGAGAAGCGTATTTCCGAGCGATACGGCGCTGTTGAAGGCTCTGTATCTTGCAACTCATAAAATAGCGAAAAAATGGACTATGCCACTGAGAAACTGGTGCAGAGTTCTTGGTGAGCTTGAAATCATGTATCCCGACAGGCTTGGCTGAGCGAGCCGCTGAAAATCAGCCTGATTCCATTGCGCTGTGCTCCACTCCATCAGGCTGATTTTCAAAAAGAACCTTGACAAATTACAGTACCCATTGTATACTGTAAAAAATTAGAGTGGCAAATTTTATGCCACTCCCAACTAATGTTTTTATCACAGTTGATTAATTTACAGAGATTTTTTCGCAGAGCCAGCTTCGCTCACAAACGGTAAAAAATGCGTGTCTGCACTATCCGTCCGGTTTCCGTTTTACTTTATGCACAACCTATCCGTCAATCTCAAAAACGCAAGCAGAAAATATAATAAAAACGCACCAATTTCAAAACGGAGTTGAATTTTTTTGCTGTAGCATAAAAACACAACCGCTGTACTTCATAATAATTAAGAACACTGCTTATCATCCAAAGATCCTATGTAATACCTCTACTACATCATCATTTTTAAGTCCATAGCTTTTCAAGGAATTGCTGTCAAATGGGTCTTGCCCCAACAAGTCAATAAAAGTATCAATATCTAATTTAACTTTTGCGGGTAATTCAGATACGCTTTCAAGCATTAGCTCAGCTGTTATTCGTAAAATGTCCTTTTTGTGCTTCTTTATATCGCTCGAATCAACAGCTTCGCCTTTCTCTTTCATTTGTTTCAAGTCAAGATATGCCTTTGCCTTGAACAGAATAAGATATTCAGGGCGAAGAACAGACAGGCCGTTTCTTACAACTTTTCCTTCCAGCAAAGCTTTATAATACTCATCATCAAGCAGAATTGCTGACAGACTTGAAACAGAATCATCTATGTGTATTGGTGTGATCCCTGTCATTTTACGAAGTTCAAAATTATTCCTACAAAACAGTTCTATCATTTTAGGATAGGTATCATCTTCAGGTTTATCAAATCTGTAAAACTGCGGCTTTTGTACACTTGTTGTCTTATTTCGGTATCTCCCGTTCTGAATAAATTTCCAGAATCTTTCTCCAAACTCAGGCGTAAGAGCCTCGACTATCAAAACCATATCCAGATCCCTTGTTGCTCTGAAAGTTGCGTCATTGCTTTCAAATATAATATCACAGGCTGCACCGCCTATAAGCACATATTGTTCTTCGTAGTCGGCAAAATAGTTTCTGAAAGTATCTAATCCTTTTACCACACATATTCCTCCAACATCTCGTTTATAGATTTCATTATTCTTTCGTCCTGCAATTCTTCATCGGTCAATGACAGGGATGCGCTTAGTGGGTCTTGTATCGGCTTATGGTTATAGTCAATGAAATAGCCCACTTCAAGAACTGCACAGCCAATAGCTTCTCCTTTTCGAACTTGCTTCAGCTTTTTTACCCCTGTGTCAGATAACTCTTTTTTTGTCACCGCATAGGTAGTGTAAGCATTATCAGAGAGCAATGAATACTCGCACAGAGCAGTGATTCCTGCCTTTTTGTCTAAATATATATCATTCGGAAACTCGTATCTTCTAATAACAGGGCTTCTAAGAATGTGCTGAAGCTGTTCCCACAGCTGCTTTATATCAGACGGAACGGTAACAGCTCTTGCTTTGCCCTTTGTATCAAGGATATTGACATTCAGATATTCTATTTCATCAAAGCACCTGCTCGCAGACGTTTTGGATACGCCCAGCTTTGTGGCAGCTTCTGATACTGTTACCTTGTTCCACCTTTCATAGATTGCCATAAGTATTAGCTTTTGCGTCAAGTACGAAATAATATCAACAGGTGCAATATCACGTTCACCTGAATTAGACAGCAGGCAGCCTATAAACGGCAAATAAACCTGCTTGCCTTTCAGTACAAATGGGATGCCGTCCTCGACAAGTTTTTCCTTGATATAAGGGGTGGTCGATTTAAGAAATATTGCACAGTTAAGTCCTGAAATATTCTGAACTTTAGCTCTGTCCTTTCGGAGCGCAATAAGACCAACATCGCCTTTTGGTTGAATTGCAAGCCAGTCTATTCCGTTGATTTCAACATCAAATAGATCGTATCTCCCTTTGAAAGCAAGCGGCAATCGGTCGTATAGGTCATTATTCTCTTTTATTTTAACGTTTTGTCTTAACGTTTTTTTTAGGTATTCTCTCATATGCTCACCTTTTAAATCTATAACGTAATTTAAGTTACAGATTTAAAATAACACATTCTTATCAAAATGTCAAGCTGTTTATAGTTTTTGCTTTTAATTTATTTTATGTACAGCCTGTCCGCAATTCTCAGCAGACACATACAGCATTCCAGTTCGTAGTTCAACGTTGTCTGTAACGGGTCGCCCTCACGGATACGCATGGTGCGTCTGATTTCTTTTGGTATGACAACTCTGCCGAGATCGTCTATCCTGCGGACAATTCCTGTTGCTTTCATATTTATGACCTCCGTTGGTTTTTTCAAAATTGCAGTAATATTATTTGCAGAGGTGTGGGATTTATGCAGGAAAATGGAGAGCATAGTTGTCAACTGAGTTATAGGTTAGTTAAATAGAAGTACAAAACGACCACGATCGTGAATGCAATGATAAAAGCAATAGAAAGTATTGTAGTTCTTGCTGAATTATTATTTGATTTAAGTGAAGGGGCGTGATAATATGGGTCAAGTCTATATAGTTGATTATCTATATTTGCAATAGCATCTAACCATCGTGACCTTTGTCTATACTTATATGACGCTCTGCGGTAAATTGAATAGATGTAACTATATTGTTGCCTTAAAATTTGCCAGAGATATATTGTTTTCTTTTTATCAGTTATAACTCCTATTATATGTTCAATAGATTCGATCATTCCTAACGATATTTCGATAAACATATCAAATGTATAGCTACTGTCATTTGATGTATAATTGCCGTTGTTTACGGTGTTCATTACAAAAGAACTATTCATCATACTAAGCAGATCAGCATTAATATTTTGAATCAAGACTTTGTTTTCTTCATATTTATCAGGTGAGTTGTCATAATTGTCATCAATTACAGATATCGAATTTTTTAACACTTTAATTTTCTGTTCTCTTTTAAAGCGGTCAGAATCTACAAGTGCCATTCTTGCTTTTCCATAGCTTGAGTAAAAAATCGCCTCGATATTTGTCGGCTCATATTGCTCGACCATATTGTAGTATTTTTCACATTCTTCCCAATCCTCTTTAGCTTTTGCACGGCGAGCATTTTCAAGTGAACGTTCTACGAAAGAGGTATTGTCAACTGTAACTTTACTTCCTGATACATCTACTTTACCGTTGATTTCCACCATAAGGCGTTTGGCTTCTTCGGTTGAGTATTTAGCACCGCAATATTGACATATAAAGCAGCCATCTTCTTTTACCAGTTCATTGCTGCCGCAAACTTCACATACGATTTGCTTCATGGTTTAACATCTTCTTTCTTAAATGATATATTTAGTATGGGATTTCAACCCAATCTTCTATTGCTTTGACTTCAACTTTTTGATTGTTACCACAATTTTGACATATAAATGAACTACTATCACTCGAATATGTATTGTGAACACCGGTCTGTACGGTTCCACAAGCCTCACATTTGTATGAATATGAACACCTTGAAAGATATCCTTTGTCGTTGTATTCAAGGTCAGTGATCACTGCACCTTGTATTGCACTGAATGACAGAATTTCATATGAGGTATATGTGCCATGTTCCTCTGTCGTTTGTGTATTTTGTTCGCTAACGGGTGATGTTTCTGTATTTTCTGTTTCATTTTCAACACTTGTGGTTATTTGTGAACTGGTGTTATAATCTTGGTTTGAGCTGTCTGCAACACTATTGTTTTCATTTCCTTTGCAAGAAGTCAATGCTATGGTAGCTAATAGTATAAATGTTATTGCAATGTTCTTTTTCATTATTATCCTACTCCCTTGTAAATATGTGTTTTTAATTATAATGTGCCATTTTTTTCGACACCATTTATTTTGTATCAACATTATGCCACTTTGTTCCCAACTTTTGTTAAGCTGGCTGCTTAGGATAACGATTACATTTTGTAAACAAAGTGTAAATAATATTGTTCGGGGATTAATACACAGTTGTCATTATTTCTTCGCAGGATCTAGTGATGAGTTTTTTCACGCTATCAGACCTCCTATTCTATTTTCAAGTTTCCGTTATTATATGTAGTCTATACAAACAAAAAAGCTCGCACATATTTCAAGGTTCACGATCTGGCAACAGGATATAGTTATCCCGTTGTTTTAAATCGTGCCTGATAATATGTACGAGCTTATAGCTCTAAAGTAGTTGATTATGTGTTTTTTTATGTATGTGGTAGGCAGATTGTTTTATTTTATAACTTTCATTATATATCATAACATATAACGATGTGCTTGTCAACAGCTCGTACTTTTTTCTATAATTGTTTTTAACTTCATTTTGCTTTGAATCAATTTCTATTGGCTTGGTCATTTCAGAATTACAAATTGGATTAGAAAAAACATTCATATAGGTCACAAATCGAGTCTGTCCGTGGCCAAAATCATCTCTTGTTTTACCTGACAATCCTGTATATGTTCGCCACATATCCCCCAGCTTACGCTGTTCCCAAGTATGCTTGAAAGCGAATATACACCGACGTAGTGTATATTTCAAAAATCTAGTGCGTTTTTTAGATTTTTAGTTGCGTAGTATTGAAATTTTGTACAAATTGTAGTATAATATTCCTTGTTGGAGTTTACACAGGTTTCAAGTGTAAGTCATAATCAAGCAAGTAATATTTAGAAATTAGGGCGAAATTGTCAATAAAACTCTATATATAGTGTTCAGTATGTAGAAGCATCAATGAACTTACAGGTATTTTCAGATTTGAAAACACAAAATATTCTCCCATTATATTCATTCTTGGAAATATGAAATCATGACTGATAAAATGCTAAGCCACAGTGTATTTATTAGCATTGTCCTCTCTTAACTATATTTTAATTTAGGGTATAATGGAATAATCCGAAAGATAAACAACATACATTAATTGTGATTTAAGGAAAAACATTTATGCGAACTGAAATAGAACTTAACAACGAATGGCGCTTTGCCAAGATATATGATCTAGGAATAAGCGAAAATGATGCAGTTACCACCGAATTTGACGATTGCTCATGGGAAAAGATCTGCCTGCCTCACACTTTTAATGCTACTGATAGTGTAACAAGCAACTATTATCAAGGGCTGACCTGTTACCGCCGAGATTTGGAGCTTTCGGCAAAATACAAAGGCAAGGTACTGTACATTGAATTTGGGGGAGCCAACACTACAGCTAAAGTGTTTGTGAATGGCTTTTTTGCCGGAAAACACGATGGAGGCTATTCGGCTTTTCGCATAAACATAACGGATCATGTACACTATGACAGGAAAAACAATATTGCAGTCCTCGTTGACAATTCACCCACAAATTACATTGCTCCAATTACTGAACAGGGCGATTTTACAAAAATGGGTGGATTATACCGAGAAGTTAAATTAATTGCCGCCGAACCTGTTCACATTGCACTGGAGGACAGTGGTTCCTGCGGAGTCTACATCACACCACATAATATTACATCAGACAACGCAGACATTGATGTACTGATAAAGCTTGATTCCGCCAATAACATAGAGGCAAAGACTGTAATTTTTGCCCCGGACGGAAAGCCTGTTGCAGAGATGTGTGGACAGACAGAAAGCGACAGGCTTACACTTTCGGAAAAAATATCTGCTCCGCAGTTGTGGGATGGTGTAAACTCTCCCTGTCTGTATCGTGCCGAAGTCACCCTATTTTATGGGGACAAAGCAGTAGATATGGTATCCGAAAATTTTGGCATAAGGACATATCATATTGACCCTGAGGACGGTTTTTTCCTTAACGGAAAGGCTTATCCTCTTAAAGGTGTGAACTATCATCAAGACAGCTTTGAAGGCGGCTGGGCAATGACAAATATCCAACGTGAACGTGATTATGGAATTATTCGTGATATGGGTTGCAACGCTGTAAGAATGGCTCATTATCAGCATTGCAGTCAGGAATATTCACTATGTGACGTTTTCGGTATTTGTGTTTGGACAGAGATAGGGATCATAAACAAAATGTCTCCGGATGAAAGCGAACGCCACATTCTTGCAGATGGCTTTGCAGAAAATGCAAAACAGCAGCTTCTTGAGCTTATCCGGCAGAATTACAATCATCCATCGATCATTTTATGGGGAATATCTAATGAACTTCACCAAATGTCTGATGAAATTTTTGCTTTATACAAAGATCTCTATGAGCTCGCCTGCAAGGAGGACAACACAAGACTGAAAACTTATGCAGATAATCAATTCTATGGCAGATTTTTGCAGCTTCCCGCAGATGTCGTAGGGTATAACCGTTATTTCGGTTGGTATAAGGAAGCAGGCGATGCAGAACATTTCGGTGAATGGCTTGACTTATACCATAATTCAAAGGAAAAACGTCCGATATGCATTTCTGAATACGGCGGTGGCGGAGCCCTAACACAGCACAAGGACGGCATAGACTGGTTGAATGATATTGACCCCAATGGAGCTCGTCATTATGAAAATTATCAGTCACAGCTTCACGAAATTGCTTGGCGCCAATTTTCTGCAAGAAAATATCTTTGGGCAGCATTTGTATGGTGTATGTTTGATTTTCCTTCTAGTGGTCGTGAAGAGGGCGATACGATAGGACAGAATGATAAAGGTCTATGCACGAGAGAACGCATACCCAAAGATGCGTATTTCTTTTACAGGTCTGTATGGAGCAGTAAGAAAACTATCTACATTACTGAGCGCCGTCATAACGTAAGACCTTGCAATGTACCATTTATAAAGATATATTCAAATTCACAAAGTATTGAGCTTATCGTGAACGGCAGGTCACTTGGCATAATAAAACGCAGCGAATTGCCAAATAGCAATGATACTGTTTTTGTATGGAACAATATTAGCATAAATAAAAATAAGAAAAATACTATTATTGCAAAAGCGACATTTAATGATGACACGGTAAAGTATGACAGAGTTTGTTGGTATGGCGAATAACAGAGCAAATGTAAAAATTCGATCATATCGAATATCTATATTGCAATAAAAAAGCGTTACCTTTCAATTAGATAGGTAACCCCTTTTTTATGCTCTGCTTGATCTGCTAAGCTTTTTGACAAAGAGTACAGAGATAACAAGCACTGCTGGAAATACACAGCCTGCAAGCAGTCCTTTCTGAATGTTATCTCCTGCATTTTGCGAAATGTTGCCAACGATAGCAGGGCCGAGCGCTCCGCCCATATCTCCTGCCATTGCCAGCAGAGCAAACATAGCCGTGCCGCCCGAAGGTATCTTTGCAGAGCAAATGCTTATTGTTCCGGGCCACATTATGCCTACCGAGAAGCCGCAGATCATACAGCCTGCAAGCCCTGCCAAAGGCAGTTGCGATAAAGAAGCGATGAGGTAACAGCCAAGGCAAAGCGCACCAGAGCCTATCATAAATTTCATAAGATCAAGCTTCTCGCCATATTTTCCGTACAGCGAGCGGCTTATACCCATTGTAACGGCAAACATACAAGGACCCGTGATGTCGCCCATTGATTTTGAAAGCCCCAATGCCGATTCTGCAAAGGCAGACGCCCATTGCGCCATTGAAAGCTCCGACGCTCCTGCACATGTCATAAGCAGAATGGAGAGCCAAAACAGCGGAACTTTAAGCAGGCTGCCGATGCTCAAACCCTTGCCGTCCTCTGTGGGGTGTTCGATAGGGCATACTGCAAAATTGAACACATTACACAGTGGAATAACTGCCCAAATGCAGGAGAGCCATCTCCAATTTTCTATACCGAATAGCGAGAAAAACAGCGTTGAAAGCAGTATAACTCCAACAGCACCCCAGCAGTAAAAGGAGTGGAGCAGACTCATTGCCGCCTCTTTGTGTTCAAACGGACAAGCCTCAACGATAGGGCTGACAAGCACTTCTGTAAGACCGCTGCCTATGGCGTAGAGTATTGTACTGATAATTATTCCCGTAAACGGATCAGCTGTGACCTGCGGAAGAAAAGCAAGTCCGATAAGTCCGACCGCCGAAAGCAGCTGCGAACCAACAACGCATTTTCTGTAACCTATAGTATCTGCAAAACGTGCGCACAAAATATCCACTATCAGCTGCGTGATAAAGAATACAGATGAGATAAGCGCTATTTTTCCTAAAGAAATATTGTAATTATTATGAAAAGTAAGAAACAGCAGCGGTGCAAAATTTGCAGCTATCGCCTGTGTGACAAATCCCATATAACAGGCTATCAGCGTTTTTCTTTAATTCATATCGGCATCTCTTTCCTTTCTGTATTACTATTTTAACAAAGCCTTTTGCCCTTATCCAAGTCTTTTAAATACAGGCATAACGTCAAGGGGTGCGGGAACGGTAACGGTCTGACCTCCGTTGTATACTTTCTTGTCGGAGATGCTCTCCCACTTGCCCTTCGGCAGATATACGCTGCGCTCTCTTGCACCAAGCTCAAGCACAGGGGCTACAAGATAATCGCTGCCGAACATATACTGTTCCGGAAGCTCCCAGCACTTTTCGTCGTCGGGGAACTCAAAGAACATCGTACGGATAAGCGGAGCACCTGTTTTCGCCGTTTCCTCCATTAGTCCCGCAATGTAGTCCTTCATTGAAAGACGTATATCCAGCCATTTTTTCATGATCTCATAGGCTTCCTCGCCGTAGCTCCAAAGCTCGTTAGGGTGACCTGTATAAAGGTATCCGCCGCCAAAATCACGGTCATCAAGCTTTGGAATATCCCAGTCGGGGCCACGGTTTCCGTGCATACGCAGGATAGGGCAGAATACGCCGTACTGATACCAGCGTATAAGAAGCTCCGTAAAATCGGGATCATCCCAGTTGTCAGTCATAAACCCGCCTATGTCCGTCGTCCACCAAGGTATACCTGCAAGACCCATGTTCTGACCTGCAATGACCTGATCCTTAAAGGATTCAAAGTTGGACTGAATATCGCCTGTCCAAACAAGAGTTCTGTACTTTTGGCTTCCTACCCAAGCAGAGCGGCAGAGGTTTACCGCTTCATGATCTCCCTCAGTCTCCTGTCCGTTATAGAACGCCTCAACATATTTCTTCGGGTATTCGCAGCCTACCTTTGAACCACGTCCGGTATAATAGCGGTAATTTTCAAAATCGTACTTGGTGCTGTCAGGCTCGGAATTGTCCAGCCAGAAAAGGTCAATGCCCAGGTCACAGTAATTCTGCTTGCACTTGCTCCAAACAAATTCCTGTGCTTCGGGATTGAAAAAGTCTACTGTGCCGCAGTCGCCCTCATAATCGTAAGTCTGCACCGAGCCTACATCAGTGGTGCTTATGAGCGCCTTCTGCTCCATTTCATAATAATTTTCACTGTGCTTATCTACTGAAGGCCAAACGGATACCATGACCTTAGTTTCCATATTGTGCAGCTCATCTGTCATTGCCTTTACTGCCTCTTTGCTCCAGTATTTCTCATCAAATCTCCAGTCGCCCTGATATGGCCAGTGGAAAAAGTCGATAACTATAACGTCCAGCTTTATGCCAAGCTCTTTGTATTTTCTTGCGACCTCAAGCACTTCGTCAGGGGTGCGGTAACGAAGCTTGCACTGCCATAGACCGAGATAATCCTTGCTCATAATAGGCGCTCTGCCTACACATTCGGTATAATTTGTCACGATCTGTGCAGGGGTATCATCGGCTGTTATCCAGTAATCCACCATGTCGCTTTCGTCGGAGATCCACTTTGTGATATTTGTACCGAAAGCGGCCTCGCCTGTTGCAGGATTGTTCCATAGCATACCATATCCCTTGCTAGAAATCACAAAAGGAACGCTGACCTGAGAATTTCGCTGTTCGAGAGGAAGTACAGAGCCTTTAAGGTCAAGTATAGGCATCTGATACTGACCCATACCGTAAAGCTTTTCATCGGGGTCTGACTCAAAGCGAACTGTTATCTTAAAGTCGTCGGAAGCAAGACCCTTGTATTCACGAGATCTGGTCTTGTAACATATAGCCTCTTTACGTATCGAGCCATAATAATAGCTGTAATACTCCTGCAAAATAAGTTCGTTGTCTTTATAGAAGCATATTATGCCGACGCCGTTGATAGTTGCCTTTATCTTACCGTTTACTATCTCTGCTGTTTCATTTTTGCTGTCTATAGATATTTTGGCACTGTGGCAGACCTTTTCAGTAAGAGCGTGTGCATTTTCGGGAAGCTTTTTAAGCAGTGTTGCTCTTACACGCAAAGCGTTGTTTCCCCAGCCCTCAATACGTATAGTTTCATTTCTGGACCGTGCGATAAGCACACCGTTATCTTCAATAAATCTTATCATTTTAATACCTCCTGTGGGATTTTAGTATTGACGTTCAATTAAATTTGCAGTATAATTATAACATCAAAAAGCGGAAATATGTATAATTAAATTATCTAAAACTATGAAAATAACGTCAAGTGAGGAACAAAAATGTCAATAGTTGATTACAGTGTACTGAAAAATGAAGATCATGGTACGGAGCCGCCTTTCAAATCTGACGAATCCGGACTGCATGGGAAAGCTGATTTTCCAATAGCCGTTTACAACGCAGATGTTACAAATAATTTTGTGAGCTGGCATTGGCACGAGGAGCTTGAATTTGGCTATGTGACAGAGGGCAGCGTGCTTATCGAGTGTGGAAAAAACAAGCATATACTGAACACAGGCGATATATATTTTGTAAACGCCAATACACTTCACGCATTGTTCAGATCAGGCTCGGGAACTAAAAGCGTTTTTCGCTCTGTCGTTGTACACGGCTCGATAGTCGGCGGAAGAGATAACAGCGTTTATCACCGCAAATACGTTGCGCCCATAACGGGCAGCAGCGGACTGCGTGAACTGATACTTACCCCAAAGGACAGCGGATATTCAAAAATACTGAGGCTGCTCACGAACATATGGAACACGGAAAATACAAAAATGCCCGACCACGAGCTTTATGTACGCAGCGAGCTTTCTGAACTTTTTCGTATACTTATAAGCATTTCGAAAAAGAACGTATCGGCACGCCCCGCCGCAAGCATAGTGCAGGAAGCAAGGCTTCGTGAGATACTGATTTTTATCCACGACCATTATGGCGAAAAGATCACCCTTGAAGATATGGCTGCTGCGGCATTTGTCAGCAAAAGCGAGGTGCTGAGGTGTTTTAAGAATATAACAGGACAGTCGCCGTTTGAATATCTTAAAAATTATCGTCTGCGCAATGCGGCATATATGATAAAAAACACATCTGACTCAATAAACACTATCTGTGGGCTTTGCGGCTTTGACGATCACAGCTATTTTTCAAAAGCCTTTAAAGAAGCCTACGGATGCAGTCCCAGGGAGTTTAAGAAATAAATAATAAAAAAAACGTAAAATCGGCATTTCTGACCGTAGATAGTATGTTTCAATGGGTGTGTCTATTGCCAGCGTTGCTCGCAGGCTTGGTCACGCCAGTATGACGACAACACAAAAAACATATTTGCATATTATTCAGGAGCTTGAAAATCAAGACGTTGATCTGGTAATGCGTTCTTTATCGGGACTAAGTTAATTATATAAACGTAAATTACGGCTTGCGTTGATGAAGGGTGATAAGGCGAGAAACGGTTATATAACATAAATTTAATAATAAAAGTTGAGCAGATCTTTGCTTCGGACAAGGCGAACTAACGGCACAACATCGAATATCCCGAATAAGCAAAACAAAAGTCCATAGAGGAAAACTCTCTCTTTCCTCTATGGACTTTTTTCTTTTAAAGTATAACGTAAACTACAAAATCACGATCTCACTACTCAAAATTTCAACACCCCAATATGATAAACAACACAAGCGATAAGCAATGCCGCAAGCGTGTAGAATACACCTATCTTGGCGGTCCATTTTGCAGAGTGCGTTTCTCTTGCAGTTGCCGCCAAGGCACTAATACAAGGCATATTAAAGCTAATGGCAAAGATGAATGCAAGTCCCTCTGCTTTGGTAAAGTTGGCGGACAGGATATCCGAGATACTTGCAGCAGCTCCTGATACCTTTGCACCGAATGTGGAGCTAACAAGACTTCCGCCAGCACCGTAGAGGGTGTTGAGTACGCCAAGAAGAGATTCCTTTGAAATTGCTGAAGCACAGAATGCAAGAAATGCCTCCCATTTCATTCCGAAGAATTTTGTCAAAGGTTCTATCAAAACGCCAAGCTTGTAAAGTATGCTGTTTTCTGCATTGCCGCCGAAACCGTAGGTCAGTACGAAGAACACGATAGATACAAGGGATATTATCCTGAGTGCACGGAGAAAAATACCCAAAGTGCGTTGGAACGTCACATACAGCGTGTTTTTTATCGCAGGCTTATGATATGGCGGCAGCTCCATAATTAGTCCTACTAGTTCCTCTTTTGGTGCAAGAGAATTGCCGAACACTTTGTAGACCACCCACATCATAAGGAACATAAATAGGAAGATAGACATCATTACGAGAAATCCCCCTGTGCTGCCAAACAATGCAATGGCGATAGTTGGCACAACGGAAAGTGTCGCCGCACAAGGAACCGCCCAGCTCATAGCGATAGCAAGCACTCGCTGTCCCCAGTTATCCACCACACGAGTACCTGTAGTGCCTGCAATGGTACAGCCAAGACCCATAAAAAACGGCATAATCGTTTTGCCCTGAAGTCCGACTTTGGACATTGTATGGTCGAACAGAAATGAGATACGGGCAAGGTAGCCAGTCTCCTCCATAAGGTTGAAACCTAGTGTAATGCCAAGTACGAACGACGCCATCATCAGTGCAAAATACAGCACATTGATAAGAACATCGCAGATGAGAGAAATCAGCAATGGGTGTACTGAAATTGCTTTCATTCCGCTGAGTAATATGCCGCTTAGGGGCGTCAATGCTGCCGCCGTAATAACTCCATTTAGCAGATCATCAATGTAAGCCATTTTCTCCTTGGCGGTAGTCATTGGTTCTCCCACAATTATCGGTTTTTCCGTCAGGGCAGTTTCAATGTTCTCGTAAAGTACACGATAATCCTTTTTCCGTATGGCAGACATTGTAACAACAGGAACGCCGAGCTTTTCAGAAAGTGCGGCTGTATCAATGACAATGCCCTGACCCTTGGCTACATCTATCATATTGAGAACAAGAATGGCAGGGACTTTCATTCCAACGAAATCCGCCAGCATATACAGGCTGAGTTTTAACTGCGAGGCGTCAGCCATAACTACCACAAGGTCAGCGTTTCCTGCGGCTATATAGTCCCGCGTGATGACTTTCTCATCTGAGCCGGCGGAAAGAGAGTAGCTGCCTGGGAGGTCGGCGATTATCAAACGCTTGCCGTTCCATTTACATTCGCCCTCTTTTTGGTCTACTTGGTCTACCGTCTTGCCCGGCCAGTTGCCGACGTGTTGATGAGAGCCGGTCGTCATATTAAAAATAGTGGATTTGCCTGAGTTCGGTTGACCAAGCATGGTTATAACGGGAGTGTTTCCGTCCTTTTTATAAAGCTGACTGCTGCCGTGGTACTTGCAGTTTTTGTTTGACGGACCGTTTTCACAGTTACTCATTTGTCGGCACCTCCCACCATAATTTTTTTACTTTCTTCACGACCGATCGCAACAAGTGTATCTCTTGCAAATATCAGAACTGGCTGTTTTTTATGATTCTGACACACCTCAATGGTACTGCCGCAGAGCAGACCCATTGAGGACAGTCGGTTGACTAAGCGGTTTTCTTCTTTTATCTCCAAAATGCAATACCGAATGCCAGCCGTTGCATCGGAAAGTGCTATCGCATTCATATTACTTCCTCCGATTCATTATTATGTAGTTAGTAAACTATAACTTCATAATAATGTACCACAAAAAAAGAATACTGTAAAATCCATTTACTGAATTTAAGCCCGTTTAGTAGCGAATCTAGTTTGTTGATGCTATAATAGTATTATGGAAATTCTAAGTCAAAAACCAATATTTCATAAAGGAGCCGAGGGACAGTTGGCTCTTTACACATTGGCACCTGGTATTCGACTTTCGTTCAATGAGATTTACACAAGCAGCTGGGAAAAAGGAGACAGCTCAATCTTTGAAGAACGAATGCTGATAGTCAATTTTTGTATTCACGGCCGATGTGATGTTTCTCTCGCCAAAAATCGGTATGCCATTGTTAAGGAAAATCAAGTCTGCATAAGTACTGTAATGCCTACAAAGGATTTTTACTATCCAAGAAGTTTGTACGAGGGGATACAGCTCTATCTAGACCTTGATATTTTGCGTGATGAAAACGGACACCTATTTCACACGCTCACAGATAGCTATGGTCAAGGAGACTGAAACGCTGATACTCAGCGACTTGACAACTCGCATAACGGCAAAAGAATTGGCGGAAAGATTCAGCGTTAGTGAGAGCAGTTTCAAGTTCTATGTGAAAGGTATCCTTGGCGACAGTTATCTGAATTACTTCCGCAAGAAGAGAATGGAAAAAGCAGCTGAACTGCTGGAGACCACCAATCTCAAGGTCATCGAGATAGCAAGTGCGGTGGGGTATGAAAATCAAGGAAAATTCGCAAAGGTCTTTGCAGACACTTATGGTGTTTCGCCTTTGGAGTTTCGGAGGTTATCGAAGTAGAGTAAAGAGCATAGTGTGGTTTTGTATTTGTATATGAAAATAAGCCGCCGCAGGTCACATTGATTCGTGACCTGCGGCGGTTTGGTGTTAAAAGTTTAGTTTATATGTGCGGAACTTTTTAATGCGGCGGTATAAGAAACACAAAACTTATTTTCCATATCATTTCTTAACCCATAGCTGTTCAAAGAATTGCTGTCAAACGGTTCTTGCTCTAGCGAGCCGATAAAAGCGTCAATATCAGCTTTTACCACACATATTCCTCCAACATTTCATTTATAGATATCATTACTCTTTCGTCCTGCTTTTCTTCATCGGTCAATGAAATAGTCAAGTTCAAGAACTACACAGCCAATTTCTTCTCCGCTGCGGACTTTTTTTCTAAATGAATATCATCAGGAAATGTATATCTTCTGATAACAGGGTCTCTCAAAATATGCTGTATCTGTTCCCAAAGCTGCTTTACATCAGGCGGAATCGTGATAGCTCTTGACCTGCCTTTTGTGTCAAGAATATTCACATTAAGGTATTCTATTTCATCAAAATATCTGCTTACTGACGTTTTTGATACACCCAGTTTTTGGCGACTATTGACGGCGGAAATAGTATCATATTAAAGCATCTGGTTTAATTCGATTTTTTCTTTATTAGGTCTTGTTATGGTGAAAAATTTTACGCCATTTTCTTTGCTTTATTTACTGCGAAATATATTTAGCACACCATAATAACATTACGATTTTTACACGAATATTAAAATTATGATATAATTTTCTATCATATAGTGCTACAATGTGTTTGTAAATAAAACAAGGTTCAGAAAGGACGGTAAAAATATGAGAAAATTTAATGGATATATGCACGGCATCGATATCGGAGGCTGGCTGTCACAATGCGATTACAGCAGGGAGCATCTCGATAATTTTATCACAGAAGAGGACATCAAGCGTATAAAAGGCTGGGGTTGCGACCACGTTAGAGTGCCTGTTGATTATAATATCTTTCAGAATGAAAACGGCTTTATAGAGAGCGGCTTTGAGTATGTTCAGAAGTGTATCGATTGGTGCGGAAATAGCGGTATCAATATGATACTTGACCTGCATAAGACAATGGGATTTTTCTTTGACAAGGCTCAGGCCGAAAGCGGGTTCTTTGATAACGCTGATCTTCAGCAGAAATTCTATGACCTTTGGGAGGAGTTTGCAAAGCGTTTCAGCAAATATTCTGACAGGGTCTCTTTTGAACTTCTCAATGAGGTAACTGACCCTAAGTTCAGCAAAAAGTGGAATGCTATCGCTGAAAATGCCATAAAGCTTATCAGAAAATACAGCTCTGATATAAATATCATTGTGGGCAGCTATTGGAACAACTCTATCGATTCAATGAAAGACCTTGATAAACCTTATGACGAGCATATAGTTTATACTTTCCATTGTTATGACCCATTTCTTTTCACTCATCAGGCTGCATATTGGGTAGATGAGATGCCAGAAGATTTCAGGATCGATTATCCGGGCAGCGTCACAAAATACAGAAGTGAGATAAAGCGTCTTGGTCTTGAATATATGCAGACATACGAGGAAGTAAAGACAGAAAAATTTACGCCTGATTATTTTATGAGCAGATTTGCTGAGGCTGTAAGGGTCGCTGAGGAGAGAAACGTTCCTATGTATTGCGGAGAATACGGCGTTATAAATCTTGCGTCTGCTGAAAATACTCTTAACTGGTACAAGGATATAAGCAGTGCATTCGAGAGATGTTCTATTGGCAGAGCAGCTTGGTCATACAAGGGTGTTGATTACGGCTTTGTTGACGGACATCTTGACAGCGTTCTCGATGAACTGGTAAAGTATCTTTGATAGATAGTTCCTTAATATAACTCTATTTAACTCCATTTTGGACAAGCTCGGTCACGTTAGCCGAGCTTGTTTTTTATGCTGAGTTTCATAAATTGATATTTGCTCATAAATTCTATTTGCAATAATTATTTGATATAAATAATTGAATATTGATATAATTATTTTACAGTAGCGTATATAATATAAACATAATCATTCATAGTCACTTTCTTATATAACTTCCTAATAAACAGACCTGCTTGAATATCAAGTGGGCCTGTTTTCATATTTTTATATTCTTTCATAAATTTGATATTAAACACTTTTATGATATTTATGTTACAAATTTGATATAAATAAAACGTTTACACGGTTATAATGTATACAGAAACAACAAAATAAATTGCTTTAAGCAAAAATTTTTATTGAAAAAATCGGAGGAAAAAGTTATGAAATTTAAGAAGTTAGCAGCAGGCCTTTCAGCAGCGGTTCTCGCAGCAACAATGATGTCATTTTCTGTTTCGGCAGCAAAGCTTGGCGATGTTGTTCACCCGTCAGAGGAGGACTCAAAAATGAATGACTCATATTACTCTATCGGAGCAATGGGCTTTTATATGGGTCAGGACTGGACCTGGAATCAGGGCGATTGGGTAGGCATCGATGATACTGGCAAGATAACTGTTGAATATAAGATAAGCAAAGTTATCACCGACAAGACAATGTCAGGCAAGGGAACTCTTGGAGATATGGGCGTTATGGTGGCTAATCTTCCTGATGGTGTTTATCCTGTGGACGTTAAGATATCTGACGCAAAGTTCGTTGCTGAGGACGGCACAACAACAGTTTTTGATTCTCTTAATTCTATCACTTCAATGGACGAGGACGCAGAGGGCGGAATAAGAATACATATCAGACCAACTGACGAGGTCAATGAGGAAACAGGCGAGGTAACAAAGAAAGCTTGTCCTGAGGTCGCAGGCTGGGAGAAGGAAGGCGCTTTCAACGGCGGCACGCTTTCAATGACGCTTGATTTCGGCGTTGCGGCTGCTGAGGGCGGAGAGTCAAAAACAGATACTTCAAAGGCAGAACCAAAGTCTGATACTTCAAGCTCAAAGTCTGATACGTCAAAGAAAGACGTTCCTTCATCTAAGGCAGATGCAGGCAAGACTTCTGCAGCAGCGGCTACATCTTCAAAAGCATCTGACAATACATCTAAGGCAGCAGAAACAGGTGCGGCTGTTGGCGGAACACTCGCTGTTATCGCTCTTGCAGGTACAGCAGTGATCGTTGCAAAGAGAAGAAAGTAATATTCGGAGGATATGGCTATGAATAATTCAAAAAGAATTTTATCTTTTGCACTTGCAGTTTGCTCGCTTTCAGCATTTGCATCTTGCGGAAGTTCAAGTGATTCATCAAGCAAGGTCGCTGACAAAAAGCTCAAGGAAGATCAGCAGCAGATAGTTCAAAGACTTGCTGATGACATGACAGATGTAAGAGATCTCAAGAGTAATGAAATAAAGTGGTTTTCACATTGGGATATCAACCCTACTGAGGCAGAGGACAAGGAGATAGGTGCTGACCTTGCTTTGTTCAAGACAAAGTATAATGGTAAGATAAACTGGGTGCAGACCACTTGGGAAACTAAGTTTGACGATCTTGCGGCACTTGTAATGTCAAATGATTCACCTGATTTCATCGGTGCTGATGATATGGACGTTTTCCCTAAGGGTGCTATAAAATCAATGATAGAGCCTATTGACGATTATATCGATCTTTCAAAGCCTCTTTGGACAGATATAAAGGGTGCGACAGATCAGTTTATGCTTGGCGACAAGCATTATGTGAGCGTTATCAGAACTGACCCTGCATATGTTTTTGTATACAACAAGCAGACAATGGAAGACAACGGCTATGACGATCCTGCTGAGCTTTTCAACGAGGGCAAGTGGAACTGGGATACTTTCACAGAAATGTGCCTTGATTTTACTGACGCTGAAAGCGATAAATACGCTCTCGACGGCTGGTATTATGAAAAGGCTTTGCAGCAGTCTTCCGGTGTGCCGCTCATCGGTATCACAGACGGCAAGCTTGTAAATAATATTTCTGATCCTATGATAGCAAAGGCTCAGAATATGATGTATGAGCTGCAAAAGAACAATGTTGTTTATCCAAAGCACGAGAATAACTGGAAACTCAGAGGCGACGCTGAGGGCAGCGGAATGGCAACAGGTCTGACGCTTTTCTATCCTATCGGACTTTGGGCACTTGAGAATGCTCCGTCAACAACTGTGAACTACGGCGATGTATCAAAAGGAGAGGTAATGTTCGTTCCTGTTCCTTGCTCAGCTGATAGCGATAAACAGTATATCCCTTCAAGAGTACACGGCTTTAGCATTGTAAGAAACGCTCAAAATCCTGAGGGCGTGGCAGCTTTCCTTGAATGCTGCCGTTATGCAGAGCTTGATGAGGCCGCACATCAGATAACCCTTGATCAGTACAAGGACGATTACGGTTGGACAGATGAAATGCTTGAAATGAGAGAAACTATCTATGACCTGTCTGCACAGAATCCTGTATTTGACTTTGAACAGGGCGTATCTGCCGACCTTAACTCTATCTGCGATACTGCCATAAGAGGAACAATGAATCCACAGGAGTCAAAGAGCTGGTCACAGGTCGTTAAGGAAAATGAAAAGGCTATAGATTATCTTATCGACGAGGCTATGACTTCAATGAATGAGGCTAAGTAAAATCTATTTATAAGAAAATTGGGCGGCAGGTTGATTTGCCGTCCTTTTTCTATAAATAAGTGGCTTTACTTGTGCCTATAAATATGGTATAATAATCTAAAAGGCAGGGGGGCGAAAGCTATGGAAATAAACAGAGAATTGTCTAGGCGGCAGTTTATGCAAAAGGAAAATGACTATCATCATTCACCATATGAAACTGAACTGGAATTTTACTCTGCTGTGCGGGCAGGCGACCTTGAAACGGTCAAACGGCTGTATACGCCGCTGGATACAAACGGAAAGGGCAGGCTCAGCAAAGACGAACTTAGAAACATCAAGTATCATCTTGTCATAACCATAGCTATGCTGTGCAGGTTTTGCATCGAGGGTGGACTTGACCCGGAAACTGCATATACCATAAGCGATATATACATTAATAAATGTGATGAGTGCCGCAATGAAGAAAGCGTTATGGCTGTACACAAAGAAGTCATCGTTTATTATACCAAGCAAATGAAAAAGGCTGTGTCACAGAACGTTTATTCAAAGCATATCCTTATGTGCTTTGACTGCATTTTTGATAATATTTACAAGGGCGTGACCGTCAATCAGATAGCAGATGAACTGAACATAACGCCGCAGTATCTTTCAAAGCTTTTCAGAGAGGAAGTTGGCGTAAAGATATCTGATTTTATTATGTCTAAAAGGATACAGGCGGCTGAAAATATGCTGAGATATTCTGAATATAGTCCACTTGATATAGCCAACTATCTTGCTTTCAGCTCTCACAGCCATTTTATTGCCTGCTTTAAGAAACAGACGGGACTTACGCCGAAACAGTATAGAGATCAGTTTTTCCGTGCAAACTGGAACAAGCATAGCACAAGCAGATCGAAAATATAAGTTGATGTTAATAATCTGATATTTGCATTACTTTTCTGATATAAATATCACATTTGTTGATTTATAATACTTATAGAAGATAAAATCCTTATATTTATTCGGAGGTAATGAAAATGAAAAAAGTTTTGGCTATGTCACTTATTACAATGATAGTTATGTCTATGGGCAGCTGCGGTGTTTCATCTGACAGCAGTTCTTCGCAAGACGTCAGCAGCAAGGCGGAAACGGAGAGCGATTCTCCATACACAGTTGAGGCGGATTTCAGCAAGGGTGCATCAAATGATTTTTCCATTTCAGCAGGCTGGTCAAATGGTGATCCATTCAACTGTTCATGGAGCGAAGATAACGTAACTTTCAATGACGGAAAAATGCAGCTTGTCATTGACAGTATGGGCGATTCCGAAGCGTACAGAGGCGGCGAGTATCGTTCAAAGGAGAACTATGGCTATGGACTTTATGAGGTTTCAATGAAAGCCATAAAGAATGACGGCGTTGTATCATCATTCTTTACGTACACAGGTCCATCGGAAGATAATCCTTGGGACGAAATAGATGTTGAAGTCCTTGGCAAGGACACGACAAAGGTGCAGTTCAATTACTACACCAATGGTGTTGGTGGTCACGAATATATGTATGATCTTGGTTTTGATGCCTCTGAGGATTTTCACACTTACGCATTTGAGTGGAAAGAGGACAGCATAACGTGGTATGTTGACGGAAAAGAGGCATACAAGGCAACGGAAAATCTGCCTGTCACACCAGGTAAAATAATGATGAATGCGTGGAACGGCATTGGCGTTGACAGCTGGCTGAAAGCATTTGATGGCACAGTTCCGCTGACGGCTGAATATGAGTGGGCAAGGTTTACGGCGGCAGAGTAGAATTTATAAAAAGGGGCGTTATGAGCGTGGATATTCGAGAGCAATATTGTGTATCAGACGGCAAAAACATTTTCGGAAAACTGTATATTCCTGATACTAAGGCGAAGAAATATCCTACTGTGATACTTAGTCACGGATTTAACAGTATCGGTGATGATATGGCAGATATTGCTTTGACTTTTGCGGAAAATGGCTTTCTAGCATATACTTTTGATTACTGTGGTGGTTCGACACGATCGCATAGTGACGGAAAGACCACGGAGATGAGTATTATCAGCGAACAGAATGACCTTAAAGCTGTTATAGATATGATGAGTGAACTTGATATATCAGACAGCGGACAGCTATATCTTTACGGCGAAAGTCAGGGAGGATTCGTTGCTGCACTTACAGCGGCAGAAATGCCTGAGCGTATTGCAGCGATGATACTGCTATATCCTGCATTCTGCATACCTGACCAATGGCTTTCAAAAGATCCTGAAAGTATGGCGAAACCCCTTGCCTTTATGGGAGATATGCTGCTTTCAAAGAAATTTTATGATGACGTTCCAAGATATGATGTTTATGATAGAGTTAGTCGGTATAATAGTCCTGTGATGATATTCCATGGTGACAGTGATGAATTAGTTGCTTTATCATATTCCGAGCGACTGATAAATGCTTTTTCTAATGCAAAGCTGAAAGTTATAAAGGGTGCTGGTCACGGCTTTTATGGTGATGACAGGGAATATGTAAAGCGTGCGGCAGTTGATTTTTTTACAACGTTGTAAAACGATTCACATATTACGCTTACTTTTATGTCTTGATTTTTTGCTTAATGATATTGATATTTGAACCGCCCCCATTCGCTGGGTCAAAAATTTTAGCTAATGGGGGCGGTTTATTTTCCACAGCATTTTTATATTTCTTTCCGCTGCCGCAAGGACGGTAAATCATTTTTTACTCTTGTCGTTGATGAACCATATGTACATTGAATAGTTTTGCCCCAAACGGCAAAACTATTTAACATAAGCCTTGATTTAAGTAACATTGTATGGTATAATATTAAAAGATTGAGCCTGTATGGGCGACGCCAGATCACATGGTATGACAGGCAGGTTTGTAAATGTGTTCACGATAAAGTCCTCCATTTTCAAATTGCTTTTCGCTGCTGTATTTATTATTGCACATTATTTTGTGAAAATCAGTTGTTATAACTACAAAAATAATACTTTTCAAAAAATTAATTATTTGCCGCAGTTTATCGGTCGACAAGGAAAGATTTGTCAAGTATCTTTATCCTGCTCTTGTCAGAGATAAGGATACCCTCTTTCTGAAGTTTGGTTATTTCCTTTGCGAGGGCAGTGCGGTCGGTGTAAAGGTATCTTGCCCACTCAACTCTGTTGAAAGGCAGTATCACTTCATCATTTTCGTTTATCTTCTCGTTTTGCAAAAATATCTTGACCTTGCTGCGGTTATGTTCCTGGCTCATTATTCATAGCCGCAGATTGAGCTGCATGACCTGCGTTGCAAAATCACGAAGTAGATTTGACGCCACCAGCTGGCGATACTGACAAGGTTTCTGACCAGTTGAGAGCACGTTTGCGAAGTTGCAAAAAAGCACTGAACAATCTGTTGTGCATAGTATTTCCGTAAGGCTCTTAGCCTCAGGGCTGCATGAAAGTTCTGCACCGAACGAGCCGCCGGTCGTGAGCTGATTATACATGATAGGTTTTCCGCAGTCGTCATAAATGTTCTGCTGCACCATTCCTGTCACAACGATGCCTGCGTAGTTGCTTTGCTGATGAAAGCGGAATATTATCTCGCCTTTGCGGAATGTTCTCACTTTCGCTTGCAGACAGCTGAGCACATTGGAGTATTTCTGAGAGGGTATGCCGTCAAAGTATAGGCAGCGGCTCATTGCATAGAAAACGTGCTTGTGCATATCTGCGGAATTTGCAGGCATATCCATTCAGTTTGTTCTGCACAAGTTTTTTTCGCTTGCCAACGCATTTTTCAGAGATCTTGGGTTCAACGTTGTAATATCAGTCTATTCAGACGAGGAAACTATCCGCCTTGCACAGCAGTATGCACGCAATGCCACACGCAGACTCAAAAGCGGCTTACAGCTATGGCTGTGCTTATATGCAGTCGGCGGCATGGTCAAGGCTGAGGTCATTCCTTTATTATCTTGACAGGTAGAATATAATATAGTATCGATATAAAAGCATTCTGCTCATAGTGGCAGGGTGCTTTTTATTATTTTTCGTGACGGAATAGGTCGAATATTGTGCAAAATGATAAAACAGTATTGAGTAAATCTATTAAATACTACAAAACTATAGATAAAACGAATTGAATAGAGAAAAACTATTGAAATTTATAATATAGGGTGCTATAATGATATCGTTAAAGGAGATGTGCGGAAGATCGTACATTTCAAGAATACATAGGAAGAAGGATCATATTATGGAAAGAAAAGTTGTTTTGATAACTGGCGGTGCAATGGGTCAGGGAAAGGCTCATGCTTTGAAGTTTGCAGAAAATGGCTTTGATGTTGTTCTGGCTGATATGCAGGATCCTGAGGGAGAAGTTTTCAGCGGCACTGTCAGGGAGCTTGAAAAGGTGGGTGCAAAGGTGCTTGCTGTTAAGTGCAACGTTACATCTGATGAGGACATGAAGGTTCTTTTTGAAAAGGCTTGGGACACTTTCGGCAGACTTGATGTTGTTGTGGCAAATGCAGGCGTTCTAAACTTCGGCTACACATGGGAACTTACAGACGCTCAGGTGCAGAAGGTCATCGACATTGACCTTATCGGCACATGGAGAACTGACAAATATGCCGCTATCTACATGAAGAAACAGGGCTTTGGCCGTATCATCAATATTTCTTCGACTTCGGGTATGTACGGCACTCCAAAGCTTGCAACGTACTGCATGGCAAAGTGGGGCGTAAGAGGTCTTACAAAGACTCTTGCTCAGGAACTCAAGGGCACCGGTATCGTTGTGAACACGGTATGCCCGACAAAGGTAAAAACGCCAATGTGTGAAACTGAAAGCTACGTTGAGTTCATTAACGATCTCACAGGCAAGGACTTCAAGAACTGGCAGGAGATGTACGACGGTGTTCCATTCCTTGATTTCGAGGATATCTCCGATATGGTATTCTGGCTTGGCACTAGCCGTGCGGCTGGCAAGTTCAGCGGAAGAGATCTTGCACTTGACCTCGGCACACTTCAGCAGTAAGGCGGTGTGAAAAATATGAAGATAACAAAAGGTACAAGGTGGCGTGTGTTCGCAGGCGTGTGGATACAGAGTTTGTTCACTTCCGCAACGGCTTATTTCAGCCTGTTCGCTTTGCCGCTGACTAATCATTTTGGCTGGAGCCAGTCTGATTTCAGCATGGCATATACTATTTATATGTTCGTTTACTGTCTTATGGGCTTTGCAGGCGGTCTTCTCGCTGAAAAGCTAAAGCCTATGACAGCTATCTATATCGGTCTGGTGTTTTTCTCAGCGGTTGGTTCTTGACAGGTTTTGCCTCAAGTATCCCACAGCTTTATATATTCTATGGAATACTTGCCGGTGCAGGTGCAGGAACTATTTATCCTGCTTGTCTGCCGACTGCTCTTAAATGGTTCCCTGACAAGGCAGGCTCTATTTCAGGTCTTGTTCAGGCAGGTGCGTCATGCGGACCTTTCATTATGTCACCTATTGCACAGATGCTTATTGACCATTACGGTGCACAGGCTGCCTGCAAGATACTTGCGGTGGTATTCCTTATCGGTATAGGTGCAGTGGCATGGATGATAGTTCCTTGTCCTGAGGGTTGGCTGCCTGAGGGCTGGGTGCCTAATGCAGATCAGAAAAAGGTTCTCAACACAAAGAACTACAATATCCCCGGCATGGTAAAAACTCCTGTATTTTGGGTACTGGTGGTAATGTTCATTTTCGCTAACGCAGCAGGCACGATGATGGTAAGTGCAACTTCACCTATCGCACAAAATCAGATAGGTCAGAGTGCAATGACAGCGGCTCTTTGCGTAAGCATCATGACCCTTGCAACATGATAGGACGTATCGGTTTCGGCTTTATATATGACAAGCTCAAAAGCTGGAACTCACTTATGCTCGTTTTGCTTATCAACGGCATTTCTATGATAATGCTCACCATGGCAAAATCTCTGCCATACTTTATCGTTTGCATTTGCCTTGTTGGTTTTTCATTTGGCGGACTGCTCGTTGTGTTCGCACCGATAGTAAAGAACGTTTTCGGCAGCAAGTTCTATAACCGAAACTACGGTCTTATCTTTATCGGCTACGGCATAGGTGCATTTGTCGGACCTAAGATCAGCTCTACTTTCTACGATAAGACTGGTTCTTATGTTACGGGATATATCGGTTCTGCTATACTTGCGGCACTGGCTATCGTGCTTGTGTTCGTGGCAAAGAAACTTGTTTCAAAGATGCAGGAAAATAACTGACGCACTCTTATAAATTTCTAATAAACCTCTATGTAAGAATAAAGCACCGATAAGAAAGTCGGTGCTTTATTTGCCTTAATAGTATTAATAATATATGATAGATTTTTTTGATGATATGTGCTATAATATATAGACAAAATCTATTTGAAAGGAAAAGCCTGTGTAAAGGCTGGGGAACATTATGAATTTAGATCATTTGAGATATTTTGTAAAGCTTGCGGAGGTGCGGCATTACACTCGTGCGGCTGAACAGCTTGGCATTTCACAGCCTAGCCTCAGCCATGCTATAAATCAGATAGAGGCAGAGCTTGGCGTGCCGCTTTTTGAAAAGTCAGGCAGGAACACCACGCTGACACGCTTTGGGGAAGAGTTTTTGGAATGTGCTGAAAACTCGCTCAGCGTTCTTGACGCAGGCATTGAAACACTTCAGCGTTACGGCAGGGGAGAGGGCGTAATACGGCTCGGCTTTCTGAGGACGCTTGGTGTGGATTATATACCGAAACTCACCTCTGATTTTCTGCTTGCGGACAGTGAGGACAATGTTCAGTTCAGCTTTCACAGCGGTCTGACCTCGGAGCTTTTGGAAGACCTTTTGCAGAGAAAATATGACTTTGTGTTCTGCTCTGAGCCTGACCCTGCAATGGGGCTGAATGCGGTTGCGGTGGAGTCGCAGGAGCTTGTTGTTATCGTGCCGAGGGAGCACCCTCTTGCATGGAAGGATTCTATCAGTCTTGCGGAAACGCTGTCTTATCCTGCGGTATGTTTCTCTGAGGGTTCGGGACTTAGAAAAGTTGTTGACCGTATGTATGATTCCATAGGCGGCAGACCTGTTTCGGTTGTGGAAACGGAAGAGGACGAAGTCATTGCGGGATTGGTGGCGTCGGGCTTTGGCACGGCTGTTGTGCCTTACATGGATATGCTTGAAAAGCTTGATGTAAAGGTGCTGAAAATAACCGATCCGCCGTATTCGAGAAATTTCTATATGGTACAGAACGATTCGGCGTTTCTGACCACGGCTGCACAGCGTTTCAGAAGTTTTGTGCTTGGGAGGACTTTTGCAGGAAAGTAACAGGAGGACGGTAAAATGGAAAATAACAGAGAGATAACTTTGATAGTGACATACAGATGCAGGAACGGTATGCGGAAAAAGTTTCTTGAAGAGGTAAAAAGTGCAGGGATAGTAGGGAAGATAGGTCTTGAGGAGGGGTTTATAAGCTATGATTATTATCTTAGTGCTGACGACCATGACAGGCTGCTGCTTGTGGAAAAGTGGAGTTTAGAGGACAGGCAGAAGGCTCACTTGGAAACGGAGCATATGGGTGAGCTGAAAAAGATAAAGGAGAAATATGTGACGGACACGCAGGTGGAGAGATTTTGATAGGGTCACGTTTATATAAGGAAAGGTCTTGCATAGGAAATGGAAAGTAAAATAACATTCAGGGGAGAGGCGGCACTGGTGCTTGCGGTGATAATAAACAGTTTTGGCGTTGTGCTGATGCTTTATTCCGGGGCAGGCATATCGGCGATATCCAGTGTGCCGTATGCATTTTCGGAGGTGCTGCCGAAACTTTCGCTAGGCACTTGGACGTACATATTTCAGGGGCTGCTGGTGCTGACGCTGATGATAATGCGGAAGAAATTTGTGCCGTCTTATATGTTCAGCTTTGTTGTGGGGTTTGTGTTTGGCGAGCTGCTTGATTTTTACGAATGGTGGATAAAAATACTGCCATACACTATACCGATGCGTATGGTATATTTTATTGTGAGCTACATTGTGATATGTGTGGGCATCGCACTTTCAAACCGCTGCGGTCTGCCGATAATACCTACGGATCTATTTCCGAGGGAGCTTTCGGACATAACGGGGGTAAGGTATTCGAGGATAAAGATAGGCTTTGACATCACCTGTCTTGCGGTGACGGCGGGGCTGACGTTTTTCTGTCTTGGGCACATAATGGGACTTGGCATTGGAACGATAGTTGCGGCGTTCACAATGGGCAAGGGGATCGCTCTTATTGGCGGACTTATTGACAGAAAGTTCGTGTTTGAGAATTTTTTGACTTTGAGGGGAAAGGCCGGAGCGTGAATTTTGGGCAAAAAAAAGCGAGCTGTTAGGCTCGCTTTTTTTATCAGCTGGGAAGTCCTCTATGAAAAAAGTTGTGTTTTTGATTTGGTTTGCCAATTACATATGAATTGGGTTTGGATACTGTCCATAAGTGCTTGAACCTGATGATGAACGCCATGTTGCACTTTTTGCATTACCGAATTTATCGATCTCAAATGTTATATAGCTGTCAGTACCTTGGTCTTTAAGTGCTTTGTAGACGGCAGTTTCCAGTTTATCATCCTTGTTATAGTTAGAAAGTTTAAATTCGTGATAGCCTGGCTCGACAGAAACTCCGTTTACTAAAAGATCTGCAGCCTCATTGTTCACAATAGTAAACACCCATTTTGCATTGCTGTTTGCAGCTTTTAACTGGCTCTCTGTCATTTTAGAAGGTATGATAGCTATTGCCAGAATTATAATTACACATATTGCCCATGTGATAACACCCACTAAAAGACAGGTCTTTGCCGCTTTTGGCTTTTTGTTTTTGTTTACACAGAAAAGTATTATTCCTGCTAATGGAACAAGAAAGCTCAGTACCTTTTCGCCTGCTGTTGCTGTTGTTTCTGTATCTACTGTGGGTGTTGCAGCCAAAGGCTGTACACCTGTCGGACAGCCGCAATGTACACATACAACTGCCTCATCGTCTATTTCTTTCCCACATTTTCCGCAAAATGCCATATGTCATCCCTCCTAATGTGTATATATTTGTTTCCAAGTGTTGATATAAGATTGGTCGGGCCGTCCAGTTACAGGCACAACTGATATCATTGAGCATTTTCCAGTAAGATAACTGTTGATCCTAATAATGAACACCAAACCGTTTTCTGAACTTTCACTATAGCTGCCAATGTCTGTGCTGGTTTTGGCTGCCGAGTATACAAAGTATACATCGCCTGTGTGGTCGAGCACTTCAGGACTGCCTATCAGATCAAATTTGAAAGAAAGTCCATTAAACTTGCCGTCTTTTTCTGCCTGACTTATAGTGCTGTTAAACTTTCTTGCAACAAGAGCACTGCCGTCAGAAACATTGATGATATACATGACCACCAAGGCAATGATAACTACTACGAAAGCAAATGCGATTATTTTTTTCTGCTTGTCGTTCAGACCTTGTGTTTCTGCTTTGGCAGACTGACTGCTTTGTGATGTGACAGGACAGCCGCACTTCATACATACAGACTGGTTATCATTAACTGGTGCTCCACATTTTCCGCAGTATTTCATTTACATTCCTCCTAAAAGGCAGACATTGCGATAAATCCAAGTGCCCAGGTGATGATTCCCACCAAAAGGCAAGTTTTAGCGGCTTTTGGACGGGTATCCTTTTTTACAAAGTACATTATGATACCAGCAAGAGGTATCAGCACGCTAAGAAGTACTTCCACAAAGTCTGCACCTGAATAAGGGTCATAGTCAGGGTTTTGGTTCGTGTTTGTTCGTGCTGCCTTTTCGGTCGCACAGCCGCAATGTACGCACATTACTGCGTCATCATTAATTTCTTTTCCGCATTTTCTACAAAAAGCCATAATTTTTTCCTCCTAAAATTACATTTCATATGACAAGAATTTTACTAAACCATATAGTGCACAAATAATACCAATAACTAAACCGAGAATCACTTCATATTGAATACGCTTGCTGTCCCTGCGTAAACCCAAACCTGAAAAGAGTATAGCAATTATACTCATTAAGGTTATTAACATGAATATTTTTCCTGTTACGCACATAATCATAAAACTCACTGCTATGAGAGCTGCTGAACACCCGACGATCGACGCAATCTCATAATCCTTTTCAGATGATGTTACTGTTGAAACAGTTGTGTTGTTCTGTTGGTGAAGAGGCTGTACCGCACAGCCGCAATGAGAACATACAGTAGCTGTAGCATCAATTTTCTGTCCGCATTTGTCGCAAAAAGCAAATTGTTTTGATCCAGTTGATGCAATTTGTTTTGTACCAGATTTAGCTATGGTATAGCAACCACACTCAGGACAGATCTCCGTTCCGTCTTTGACGTATTTTCCGCAGTGCCCACAATATGCCATATAGCATTCCTCCATATTCTTTACAGTGCCATTTTTTCGACACCATTTATTTTGTATCAACATTATACCACTTTGTTTCCAACTTTTGTTAAGCTGGCTACTTAGGATAACGATTACATTTTGTAAACAAAGTGTAAATTATGTGGTTGTAATCGTTGATAGGCGAAATGGGGTGGGAAAGAGTATTGTTGTGGGGGGTGGGTATTGGAAGTCCGCAGGGGACTTTTTTATGGAATAAGATAAGAAAATTACTTGACAATGTTGCGGGGGTGTGATATAATATTACAGTGATATTTCGAGGTGTGGCTCAGTTTGGTAGAGCGCTGCGTTCGGGACGCAGAGGCCGTGGGTTCAAGTCCCGTCACCTCGACCACGAAAAGCTCGATTATATCGGGCTTTTTTTGTTATTAATAGATATATATTGCCGAATAACAGCGGACTATAAAGGAGAGACCATTACAATTAGATTTAAAGGAACAAAGATTATCGGTACCAAATACAAATGGAGCCTTGAAAACGAAGATGTTTTTGATGCTTTTTGAAAATAATAGGACTTAAAATCCAATACCAAAACACCTGAAACGGTCGTATATAAAGTCCGATGAGTTTATCAAGTAAAATTAAGGAGGAACTATGTTTAACAACTATGAAAAGCAGACTTTTTCCAACGTAACCGGCTCTAATTATGGCTCTATCCATGTTGTTGATTGCAGCTTTACTAAGATAGAGCAGAGCGACCTTGAGCTGTATGATTCAATGATCTTTGAAAGCAAATGGGAGTATTGCAACTTTTCGGACGCCCTTATCAGCAAAAATAAATTTGGTTACTCGTCTTTTTCTCAATGCAATATTTGCGATTCAAAACTGATAAAAAATGAGTTTCAGGATATCTCATTTAATACTGTACGATTCTCTGACTCATCAATATGTGGCAGCAATTTTGAAAATTGCGAATTTTACCGCACCGCATTTGAAAACGTTGATTTTGCGAACTGCTACTTTTCAAACTGTTCATTCCATAATGTTCTTGTAAAAAACTGCAATGGATTACAAAATGCCTATTTTAAAAATATTGATTTTGGGGCTAACGGTATATTGTCCGATGAGGAGGCTCTTACACACTTGCTGGTTAGCAACTGATTTATATAGCAATGAAAAAAGGACTGATTTTACTCAGTCCTTTTCGTTTTCATAATGAGAGTCTATCTTCTTGTCGATAACGACCCTATAGGCACAAAAATCAGCAAAAGAATTACCATTATTGCCAAAGTTCACACAAATGAACCGTCAAGAAGATTATCCGCAATAATCTGTGCCACAATTACCGCAACGATCGCAGTAACAATGTAAATCACTCTCTTCATCAGATTGCCGTTTTTTTGTATTCTTGTCCATTATCTTCCCCATCTATAAAAATTGATAGCAGCATAAGCAGCGTTTTCGCATCGAGAATAATTTTTATACTACTTGTGATACCTAGTATTAGCACTTATCTGAAACGCCCTATATACCTGCTCCAAAAGCATTATCCTCGCAAGCTGATGAGGAAAGGTCATCTCAGACATTGATAACCGCAGATCAGCTTTTGCCTTTATCTCAGGTGCTATGCCGAAAGACGAGCCTATTATAAAATTTACCGTGCTGAATCCGTTCAGCCCGCAGTCGCTGAGCTTTTTGGATAGCTTTTCGCTTGAAAGCTGCTTGCCCTCAATGCACATGGCAATGTTGAAAGCCCCCTTGATGTCAGTGTAGTTCTTCATTGCCTTTGCCTCGTTTTCAAGTGCCAAAGCTATCTCCTTTTCTGAGGGGTTATCAGATAACCTCGACTCGTTCAGTTCAACTATCTCAAGCTTGCAGAACGCCCCTAAACGCTTTGAGTATTCCGCCGCTGCGTCACGCCAGTATTTCTCTTTTAGCTTTCCTACCGTAATAAGATTTATCCTTATCAAAATGCCACCGCCATTCCGCTGCCCTCAGGCTTTGCTATATGTAAAATGTAGTCGCTGTTTCGCTGATATTCCGCCAACGCATTCACCGCCGAGCTTTCAGCCTGCAAAGGCGTGTTGTTCTCCTGACTGAGATGTCCCAGTATGAATTTGTATGTCCCCGCACGCATGAGCTTTTTTAGCTGCTCGCCGCAGTCAGCGTTTGAAAGATGTCCGTGATCTGATGCGATACGCCTTTTCAGTTCATAAGGATACGACCCATTTTTCAGCATGGATTCATCATAGTTTGATTCCAGCAGAACAAGGTCACAGCCGCTTAGGTGCATATCCACCTCGTTCGTGACAGTGCCAAGGTCAGTGCATACGCAGACCTTTTTTCCGTCAGGGGTGTTTATCTGATATCCGCAGCTTGCAGGAGTGTCATGAAATGTTGCAAAAGCTTTTACCGAATAATCGCCTATGGCTATCTCTCCGCCGTCCACTTCTGTGACATCGCAGGAAGGGTCTATCTTTCCGTCAGCCGCAAGTATCTCAAGATTTGTCCGCTGTGCAAAAACTGGGATATGATACTTCTTTGTGAAAACTTTCAGCCCCGAAACATGATCTGAGTGAGTGTGGGTGATAAAAATGCCCTGTATCACAGACGGGTCTATCTCGTTGGCTTTCAGTGCGTCGCAAAGCCGCTTGCAGGATACACCTGCGTCAACAAGTATGCCGCCGTCGCTGTTGCCGATAAAAGAGCTGTTGCCCTTGCTTGATGAAAAAAGTGGATATATCCGTGCCATAGCTAGTTCCTTTCAAAAGTTTTCAGCAGATACTCTGCAACGCCGTTCTCCTCATTTATGCCCGTTACCTGGTCGCAGCATTCAAGCACCTCTTTGCAGGCGTTTTTCACCGCCACGCTTTTGTCCGCCGCTCTGAACATTGGTATGTCGTTTGTGTTGTCGCCAAAAGCCGTTATGCGGTCGAACCCAAATTTATCACGAAGAAACCTGACCCCGTGCTCTTTTGACGCCGCAGAGGAGAACACCTCAAGATACCAAAGTTCATGGTCGTAAACGTCATAGTAATATGTGATGCTAAGCTCGCTGTTGTCTTTAAGAGCCTCATAAAGAGGTGCAAGCTTTTCCTTTTTCGCAATGAATGTGAAGTAGATAACATTGTCCAAGTGCTGCGAAAAGTTACTGACCTGCGTGAACGACTTGTAGTATTTATCCCTGCGTTCCTTGTAAAAATGCTCCATAGCAGGGGAGGTGAGCCGCTCATATCGTGTGGAAAGTTGGTTGTCCGAAACGGAATACATAAAAGGATGGAGCATAAACTTTCTCGCAAGATCTATAACAAGTTCGGAAAGCTCTCTTTTCAGCCCATTTATCTTTATGTATTCCTTTTTCTGCATATCGTAAATAAGCACGCCGTTCATGAGAATGACAGGCACTTTTAGTTCAAGTCCTGAAAGTATTTTTCCCGCCGAGGCTAAAGACCTTGCCGTTGCCACCGTAAAAAGCATACCCCTCTCAGTGAGCTGATTTATGGTATCTCTCGTGAAGTCTGTCACCTCTGCGTTGCCGTCAAGCAGCGTACCGTCAAGGTCTGAAATAAAAAGCTCCATATCTTTTCCCTTTCAAAACACAAAAACGGCGGCAAATCCTATGCCGCCGCACTTTTTTTCTTTATCAGCCGCTAAGCTCCATTTCGTTAGCGTCAGGCTTGTAAACACGCTGTATGTCAGCACCAAGCCCTCTGAGCTTTTCGTCTATCTTTTCATATCCTCTCTCAATGTAGAAAATATTGTCTATCTCAGTCGTGCCCTCAGCCGCAAGACCGGCAATGACCATTGCCGCACCTGCTCTCAGGTCAGTCGCTACAACAGGAGCACCCTTTAGCTTGCCAACGCCCTGTATTACAGCCACCTTGCCGTCAACAGAAATGTCAGCACCCATTCTTCTGAGTTCAGCCACATATCTGAATCTGTTGTCAAAAATATCGTCAGTCACAATGCTCGTTCCCTCAGCAAGCGTCAGCAGTGTAGAGAACTGCGGCTGCATATCAGTAGGGAATCCCGGGTGAGGCATTGTCTTTATAGAAGTTTTCATAAGAGGACCGTCCACCCATACATGAACGCTCTCGTCGCTTTCTTCAACGTTTACGCCTACCTTGCGGAGCTTTGCTGTGATAGATTCAAGGTGCTTAGGGATAACGTTTGCGATGACAACGTCGCCCTTTGTGGCAGCCGCGGCTACCATGTAAGTTCCTGCCTCTATCTGGTCAGGGATAGTCGCATAGGTAACGCCTTTGAGGTAATTAACGCCTCTTATCTTGATAACGTCAGTACCTGCACCTCTGATATCAGCACCCATTGAGTTAAGAAAATTCGCAAGGTCAACTATATGAGGCTCTTTCGCCGCATTTTCGATTATCGTAAGACCCTTTGCTTTTACAGACGCAAAAATAGCGTTCATGGTCGCACCCACAGTAACAAAGTCAAAGTAGATCTGATTGCCCACAAGCTCGTTCGCAGTGACGTGGTTAGCACCGTTCACTATCTCGTCAGACGCACCCAGTGCCTTGAATGCTTTAAGGTGCTGATCTATCGGTCTGTCACCAAGATCGCAGCCGCCAGGCATCGGCACAAAAGCCTCGTGAAATCTTCCCAGCAGTGTGCCGAGAAAATAGCATGACGCTCTCATAGTTCTTGCAAGCTCATAAGGCACTTCAGGCTTTTCAATGCCCTTAGTGTCAAAATATATAGTATTTTTATCTAAAAGTCTGACCTCCGCACCCATTTCACGAAGGATCTTCATACACTTAGTTATATCGCTTATCTCAGGGACGTTCTCAAGAACGCACGGCTCGTCGCACAGGATAGTTGCTGCGACCAGTGCAACGGCTGCGTTTTTCGCACCGCTTATCTGCACAGTACCATGCAGCGGCTTGCCTCCATGTATAACAAACTTCTCCAAGTTTACACACTCCTTAACGAGATTGTCGGTTTATTTCTCTGCCGACACTCAGAATATTATACCACAGCCACAAGGAAAATAAAAGCACACAGGGAAAATTTCAACGATTTGGTTAAAATCATTTAACATACAAACACGCAATCGTTTAATCTGCCCATAATTTGCAGGCTGAGGCGGTCTATATAAAGAACGAATGTTCACATACTCTTAATAATAGAATACTCAACTCTTATATTTTAACACACCCCATTCAAAAAATCAATAGAGAAAAAGGATATTTTGATAAATTTTCGACAATTTTTTCGACTTTTTCAACGAAAATTACAGCAATGTTACAACTGTACGAAATCTTGTACTTTATTGTAACCTTGCTGTAATATTTAAGTACAAAAAATAAGACACTTGCCGTTTGTCTTGACGAAAAAGAACGGCTGTGGTATACTCATAACAACAGATATACTGTAAAAAGGGGAGTGCGGCAGTGGTAAAAAGAAAGGATCTCATATGGACGGCAGTTTTTGCGGCTGTTATCGCTGCGTGCCTGATATTTATTTTCCTCACAGGTGGAAAGAGCGGCAAAAACTCTGCCGAGATATACGAGGACGGCAAGCTCGTGAAAACCATAGCCGACCTTGACCCTGAGAAAGAATATTCCTTTGAGATCAAAACGAAAAACGGTACTAACACCGTGTCCGTTGGCGGCGGAAGTATATGGGTGTCCTCCGCTGACTGTTCAAACCGGACCTGCGTCCATGCAGGAAAGATATCCCTTGCAGGTCAGAGCGTAATTTGTGCACCCCATAAGCTTGTTATAAAGGTCGTTGGCGAAACATCTGCCGACGCCATGACGTAAGGTGAAAGCTATGAAGATATCTGTACGAAAAATCACCTTCATCGGTATTTTTACCGCCCTGTCCCTTATCATTTTTATGGTTGAGGCACAATTTCCTGTTATGCCCATAGGCGGCATGAAACTGGGTCTTGCCAATATCGTCACAATGGCGGCAATGCTTTTTGTGGGCAGAAAAGAGGCAGGCTTGGTGCTGCTTTTGAGGATAGTCCTTGCGGCAGGACTTTACGGCACTGTTGTAAGCTTTGCGTTCTCTCTGACAGGTGGGATCCTCGCCTATGCCGCAATGTGTATAGCAGTGTCAAAGGTGGGAGAAAACCAGCTTTGGGTGACCTCAGTTTTCGGCGGCTTTTTTCACAATATCGGTCAGCTCTGTGCGGCAGCAGTGATATCAGGCACATGGGCTGTTTTTAGTCTGCTGCCATATCTCATAATAAGCGGCATTATCACAGGCACTCTCAACGGACTTATACTCCAAAGGCTGTGGAAGTCGCCACTTAGAAAATACAGCATGAAAAAATAGCGGCGTCCGGTTTCACACTTGGCAGCCGCTTTTTGCCGTTGTTGGCAGTTTAGCCAAAAACAGGCTTTTTGCAGGGCGGCATTTCTACAGCTCAGCTCTGTGAGAAATAGATGAAAACGCAGCAATTTGCTTGCATTTGACCGAAAAATATGGTATAATTAATTGTTATTATAGGATAGTATTGTCTTTGAACGGAGGCGGCATTTTGAGAATACTCGGTATCGACCCTGGCTATGCCATTGTGGGTTTTGGCGTGCTGGATTACAGCGGCGGAAGATTTTCCGTGGTGGACTTCGGTGCGATAACGACCTCTGCGGATATGGACTTCAACAGACGTCTGAAAGTCATTTATGACGATATGACCGAGATAATAACCACCTATAAGCCTGACGAAATGGGAATAGAAAAGCTGTTTTTCAATACCAATGAAAAGACCGCCATTGACGTTGCACAGGCAAGGGGAGTGACCCTGTTGCCTGCAATAATACGCAATATCCCGATCTATGAGTATACGCCTTTGCAGGTAAAGTGTTCTATAGTCGGCTACGGACGTGCCGAGAAAAAGCAGGTGCAGGAGATGACAAAAACAATGCTGCATCTCAAAGCCGTGCCGAAACCTGACGATACCGCTGACGCAGTTGCTATCGCTATCACTCATGGACTTTCGGTGAACACAAGGCGTGTTATGAAGAAATTTGAGGAGAAATAATATGATATATTCACTTAGCGGAAAGCTCGTTCATACCGAGAGCGACCTTGCCGTAATAGAATGTGCAGGCGTGGGCTATGCCTGCAAAACAACATTTTCTACCTTGCAGCAGATAGCAGGAAAAAGCGAAGTAAAGCTTTATACACATCTTGCCGTAAAGGAGGACGCCGTGGAGCTTTTCGGCTTTGCAACGCAGGAGGAACTGAAAAGTTTCCGTATGCTCATATCCGTTAGCGGCGTTGGACCAAAAGCAGGTCTTGCCATACTTTCAGCCTGCACTCCGTCACAGTTCGCATTGGCGGTGGCAACAGGGGATTCAAAAGCTTTCACAAAGATAAAGGGCATCGGTGCAAAGACCGCACAGAGAATAGTCCTTGAACTTAAAGATAAGGTGGCAAAAGAGAACACTATATCCGTCAGAGGCGGTTCGGCTCAAAGCTTTACTACCGTTCCAAGCGGAGCAGTGGAGGAGGCGGTCACAGCACTTGTTGTTCTCGGCTATACTGAGGGCGAGGCAATGTCAGTGATATCAAAGCTTGACCCGAATTTGAGCGTTGAGGAGCTTATAAAGAAAGCTCTTATCGGACTTGCGAAATTTTGAGAGGAGAACTCCGTAAATGATCGAAAAAGGAGATTTTGATATAGACAGGATAGTCACCCCGAAAGAAACTCAGGCGGAAACCACTGACGACTTTGAGGTGAGCCTTAGACCTAAAACGCTTGACGAGTATATCGGTCAGGAAAAGGTCAAAGAGAACCTGAAAATATACATACAAGCGGCAAAGAACAGAGGCGACAGCCTTGACCACGTTCTGCTTTACGGCCCACCGGGACTAGGCAAGACCACACTTTCGGCTATAATCGCCCATGAAATGGGAGTGAACATCAGGATAACCTCAGGCCCTGCTATAGAAAAGCCCGGCGACCTTGCGGCATTGCTCACCAACCTTGAAAAAGGCGACGTACTTTTTATCGACGAGATACACCGCCTTTCAAGACAGGTGGAAGAGGTGCTTTATCCTGCTTTGGAGGATTATGCACTTGATATAATCATGGGCAAAGGCCCTGCGGCAAGGTCCATAAGGATAGAGCTTAACAAGTTTACCCTTATCGGAGCGACCACCAGAGCGGGTTCGCTTTCCGCACCGCTGAGAGATCGTTTCGGCGTTATCCAGCGTTTGGAGCTTTACAATACCGAACAGCTTTCCGATATCGTAAAGCGTTCCGCTGTTCTGCTGGGCGTGGCTTGTGATGATGACGGTGCAGAGGAGATAGCAAAGCGTTCAAGAGGAACGCCGAGAATAGCAAACCGTTTTCTCAGAAGAGTAAGGGATTTTGCCGAAGTCATGGGCAACGGCAGGATAACCGCAGACATTGCTAAGATAGCACTTAACAGAATGGACGTTGACAAACTGGGACTTGATTCTCTTGACAAACGTCTGCTGACAATGATAATAAAAGGCTATGACGGCGGCCCTGTGGGACTTGAAACTCTTGCGGCGGCTATCGGCGAGGAGTCTGTCACCATTGAAGACGTTTGCGAGCCGTATCTTATGCAGCTTGGTTTTCTTTCAAAGACTCCAAGGGGACGTGTGGCAACTCAGCTTGCTTACGATCATCTGGGATTTCTCAAGGACGGACAAACGCACCTTTGATTTAGTGAGGAATGAGAAGTGAGGAGTGAGGAATTAAGGTATCGCCTGCGGCGATAGATTTCTTGTTCTGTAGGGGCGACCTGAGTTCGCCCGCTCCACCACCCTGAAAACATTTGTATAAATATACCGCTGTTGTTTTGCGTTAATACAGAGTTTACATAAATAAAAAATAATATAGAGAGGCATGACCTCGAAAAGGAGTTAATTGTTATGGGAAGACTATTTGGAACTGACGGTGCAAGAGGAGTAGCTATCACCGAGCTTACCTGCGAGCTTGCTATGCAGATAGGCAGAGCTGCCGCAATGGTGCTCACAAAGGAAACGAACCACAAGGCAAAGATAATCATAGGCAAGGATACCCGTATCTCAGGCGACATTTTGGAGTCCGCACTGGTGGCTGGTATCTGTTCAGTTGGTGCAGACGCCCACATTCTCGGCGTTGTTCCTACACCTGCCGTTGCAATGCTTGTAAAGAAGTACAATGCAGACGCAGGCGTTATGATATCTGCGTCACACAATTCAGTTGAGTTCAATGGCATAAAGCTTTTCTCGGGCAGCGGTTTCAAGCTTTCTGACGAGATAGAGAACGAGATAGAGGCTCTTATCCTTGACACACCTGAGAAGATAGAGCTAAAAGACGGCTGCGATATTGGTCACGTTTACTACAAGAAGGACGCAGCTTGGGATTATATCCGCTACGTTATGAAAACAGTTCAGACCGACTTCAATGGTATCCGTGTGGCTCTTGACTGTGCAAACGGTTCAGCGTCAGTTTGTGCACAGAGAATTTTCGAGGGACTTGGTGCAAAGTGCATAATGCTCAACGATAAGCCTGACGGCACAAACATAAATAAGGACTGCGGCTCAACACATATCGAGGGTCTGCAAAAGGCAGTTGTTGATAACCACTGCGATATAGGTCTTGCCTTTGACGGCGACGCCGACAGATGTCTTGCAGTTGACGAAAAGGGCGAGCTTATCGACGGCGATAAGATACTTGCTATCTTCTCAAAATATATGAAGAACATGGGTATTCTCAAAAATAATACCTGTGTTGTTACCGTTATGACTAACCTCGGTTTCTTTAAGTATGCAAAAGCAAACGGTATCGTTGCAGCTACCACAAAGGTAGGCGACAGATACGTTCTTGAAGAAATGCTCAAAGGCGGATATAATATCGGCGGCGAGCAGTCAGGTCATATAATCCTTCTTGACTATGCAAACACAGGCGACGGCGAACTGACAGGTACAAAGCTGCTAACAGTCCTCAAATGCACAGGCGAAAAGGCAAGCGAGCTTGCTGCCTGCATGGAGTGCTACCCACAGGTGCTTGTGAACGTTAAGATAACAGCAGACAAAAAGGGTATGTGGGATAAAGTCCCTGAGATAACAGACGCTATCAAGATGTATTCCGAAAAGCTTGGGGACGAGGGCAGGATACTTGTCCGTGAGTCAGGCACTGAGCCTCTCGTTCGTGTTATGATAGAGGGCAAGAGAACAGGCATAATCACAGAATATGCACACAATATAGCCGAGCTTATCGAAAAAATGTAAGGTGATATTTTGAAAATAGCTTTGATAAACGGTCAGAACCATAAAGGCTCTACATATCATATAGGCAGAATGTTAGCCGATAAACTTGGCGGCGAGGTTACAGAGTTTTTCCTGCCGAGAGATTTCGGCGAGTTCTGCTGCGGCTGTACCAACTGCTTTATGAAAGGCGAAGAAAAGTGTCCCCACTTTGAAAAGCTTGCCCCTATCACCAAAGCGGTCGATGAGGCAGATGTGCTTATACTCACTTCACCGGTGTATGTCTACCACTGCACAGGTTCAATGAAAGCATGGCTCGACCATTATGGCTGGCGTTGGATAGTCCATAGACCTGAGGAGAAAATGTTCTCAAAACGTGCTGTGGTCATATCTACAGCCGCAGGTGCAGGCATGAAAAGCACTAACAATGATATGGCAGACAGCCTTTCTTTCTGGGGCGTGCCGAAGATATATAAGATAGGTTTCGGCGTGCACGCAACGAGCTGGAAAGAAGTTTCCGACAAAATGCTTGCGAAGATAGAGAAAAAGACCGACAGCATTGCCGCAAAGCTTAAAAACGACAGCTTTGAGCCAAAGGTCAGCCTTAAAGGCAGAATGTATTTCACTATTTTCCACTTTGCAAACAAAAAGGGCTGGAATCCTGCGGATAGTTCATATTGGCAGGCAAAGGGCTGGACGAAAAAGAAAAGGCCGTGGGAAAAGTAATTTTATATAAGGATAAAAAATATGAGAATTGCAGAAAACTGGAAAGACTATAAGATAATAGATACCTCAAGCGGAGATAAGCTTGAAAGCTGGGGCGGAAAGGTGCTTGTAAGACCTGACCCTCAGATAATCTGGAAGTCCCCGAAACGTTCTGACCTGTGGACAAAGGCAGACGGTGTTTATCACCGTTCCTCAAAGGGCGGCGGCGAATGGGAATATAAAAAACGCCTGCCTGAAAGTTGGAACATCAGCTATAAAAATTTGAAATTCATTATCAGACCCACAGGTTTCAAGCACACAGGTCTTTTCCCTGAACAGGCTGTGAACTGGGACTTCATGGCTGATAAAATAAGAAACGCAGACAGAGAGATAAAGGTGTTAAACCTCTTTGCATACACAGGCGGAGCTACCCTTGCCTGTGCCGAAGCAGGTGCAAGCGTTTCACACGTTGACGCATCAAAGGGCATGGTGCAGTGGGCAAGAGAGAACGCCACTGTGTCGGGGCTTTCCGATAAGCCTATTCGCTGGCTTGTAGACGATTGCGAAAAGTTCGTTCAGCGTGAGATACGCCGTGGCAAGACCTATGACGCTATCGTTATGGATCCTCCGTCCTACGGCAGAGGACCTGGCGGAGAGATATGGAAGCTTGAAGATTGTATCTATGACCTTGTAAAGACCTGCTCAGGCGTTTTGAGCGACGAGCCGCTTTTCTTCCTGCTCAACAGCTATACCACAGGACTTTCACCCTCAGTTATGGCATATATCCTGAGAGATGTCCTCGGAACGAGGTTTGGCGGAAACGTCACGGCTGATGAGATAGGATTGCCGGTGGAGGCAACAGGCGGTGTGCTTCCATGCGGTTCAACGGCAATTTGGCAGAAATAGCTTTGCTATAGTAAGGACTGGTGTTCACATGAAATATACTGAGAATTATGTTTATATGTACGGTCAAATGATCTCCACCTGTTCGTTTCTGCTTGACGGCGATTTTCCAAAGGCAGACGGCACCGCAGAGATAAAGGAAAAGTATCACCTTGTCGGTGGTGAGACCGGAACAGCGGCGGCTGTTCTTTGCAGTCTGAATGTGCCTGTAAAGCTTGGCGGTACTCACCTTGGAAGCGGCAATGAAAAGCTTATAAAGGATTATTTTGCAGACAAGACTGCTGACCTTTCGGAGCTTGTAACAGAGGGTTTCGAGGGCGTGACCGACTATGTTATCATAGATAAAAATACACGCACCTGTTTTGGCGAGTGGGATAAGCTTTATTCACGTCCAAAGCCTTTTTATGAACAGCCTTCGGAGGAGTCAGTGAAAAATTCAGCCTGCGTTGCGGCTGACCCTTATTTTGGTGATAAGATAGCCGAGTATTGCGTAAAATATGGCAAGAAATACATCACCATAGATTGTGCCTATGACAGCTATATCAATAAGCATTGTGCAGTAAATTGCATATCTCATCAGCACCTTGATGAATATTATCCTGACAAGAGTTATGATGAACTTTTCAGGCTTTATACAGATAATACAGACGGGCTTGTGATATTTACCCTTGGTGAAAAGGGTGCGATGTATGGTAGAAAAGGTGCTGTGCCAAAGATATGCCCTGCATTTAAAGTAGACGTAGTGTCAACGCTTGGTGCAGGCGACAGCTTTAAGGCGGGTGCTGTATATGGGCTTTATAAAGGTCTTGATGACGATATATTGGTGAAAACAGCCTGTGCTGTGGCAGGTGCGGCGGTGGAAAAATTTCCTATCGCACTTTATCCGCCCACAGTAAAAGATATCGAAAAGCTTATGGGCAATATGTAGGGGCGAACAGCGTTCGCCTGCCTATATATTATAATAAGGTATAAACCAAAAATTTCAGACAGGAGGAAACGTTATGTCTTTTGATTTTGATGAACTTAAACACAAAGCAGGAAATATGCTTGAAAAGGGCAAAGAAAAAGCTCACGAGGCTGCTGAAAGTGAAAAGGGGCAGAAGATAAAGAGTAAAGCAGGAGAGCTGTTTGAAAAGGGTAAAGAGAAAGCCCACGAGGCTGCCGAAAGCGAAACAGGGCAGAAGATAAAAAGCAAGGCAGGAGACCTCTTTGAAAAGGGCAAGGAAAAAGCCCATGAGATCGCCGAGAGCGAAACGGGCAAAAAGGTAAAGAATAAGGCTGAAAAGCTCCTTGATAATGGACTTGACAAAGCTGAAAATGTTTACGAAAAGCATAAGGAAAGAAAGGCTGAACAGAACGAACAGCCAGAAAATAAGGAATAAACTGAATTTAGTAAGGATAGTAAAATGAGCAGTTTTATTGAAATAAAGGACTTGCATTTTTCCTATGTGAACGAGCTTGAAGAGCCGCCTGTGAAAACAGAGGTGCTCAAGGGCATAAATTTGAACATAGAAAAAGGCGAGTTCGTGGCGGTGCTGGGTCATAACGGCTCAGGCAAATCTACACTTGCAAAGTGCATAAACGCTATTAATCTCCCTGAGTCAGGGGCGGTCTATGTGAACGGCATGGACACTTTGGACGAAAATAACCTTTTGCCTATAAGAGAAAAGGTGGGCATGGTGTTCCAAAACCCTGATAACCAGATAGTCGCAACTATCGTTGAGGAGGACGTGGCTTTCGCCCTTGAAAATATGGGCGTCGAGCCTAGCGAGATACGCAGACGTGTTGACGAGGCTCTTAAAACCGTCGGTATGTATGAATATAGACTTCATGCACCTCATAAGCTTTCAGGCGGACAAAAACAGCGTGTTGCTATCGCAGGCATAATCGCAATGAAACCTGACTGTATACTTCTTGACGAGCCTACCGCCATGCTTGACCCTCACGGCAGGGACGAGGTAATGAAAACTGTCAAAATGCTCAACGAGCAGGGAGTTACTATCGTGCTTATCACCCACTATATGGAAGAGGCTGCACAGGCACAGCGTGTGGTGGTCATTGACGGCGGCGAAGTAATAATGGATAATGTTCCGAAAAAGATATTCTCAAATGTGGAAACAATGAAAAATCTGGGACTTGACGTTCCGCAGGTAACAGAGCTTTGCTGGGAGCTTAAAAAGGCTGGCTATGATATCTCCACAGAGATAATCGACGAGGACGAGTGCGTTCAAAAGCTGTATGAAATGCTGAAATAACGGAGAGTAACAATGGCAGTAATAAAAACGGAAAACCTGACTTATGTTTACGGCGAGGGCACACCCTTTCGCAAAACAGCCGTAGACAATGTTAATATAGAGATAAATGACGGAGAAATGGTGGGTATAATAGGACACACAGGCTCAGGCAAGTCTACCCTTATCCAGCATTTCAACGGCCTGCTGAAACCTACAAGCGGCAGCGTCTATATAGACGGCGAAAGATTGTGGGACGATAAAGCAAGACTTCGCCCTATAAGATTCAAGGTGGGACTTGTGTTCCAGTATCCTGAGTATCAGCTTTTTGAGGAAACTTGCTATAAGGATATCGCCTTTGGTCCTAAGAATATGGGCGTCAAAGAAGAGCAGATAGATAAGTATGTGAAAGAGGCAGCAAGAATGGTAGGGCTAAGCCCTGAGATACTTGATAAGTCGCCTTTTGAACTTTCAGGCGGACAAAAAAGGCGTGTGGCAATAGCAGGCGTTATGGCAATGAATCCGAAAGTGCTCATACTTGATGAACCTGCCTCAGGTCTTGACCCTAAGGGCAGAGAGCAGATACTTGGTCTTATAAGAGAGTATCATGAGCAAATGAAAAATACAGTGCTGCTGGTATCCCACTCTATGGAAGATATCGCAAAGAACGTTTCAAAGATACTTGTCATGAACGAGTCAAAGCTGTTTTGCTATGATGATACCGTGAAGGTGTTTCACCGTTCAGAAGAGCTTGTGTCAATGGGACTTGCAGTGCCGCAGATTACAAGAGTTATAAACAGGCTCAAAGCCATGGGCATAGATATCAAGGACGATGTGTATACAGTTGGCTATGCAAAAAAAGTCCTGATTGAAATGCTGGAGCAGAAAAAGAATAAGTAAGCAGTGGACTGCCTTTGACCCATATGAGCAGAGAGCAGGACTGTGTAAGTTGAAATAGAAAATTGGAGGAATATACCTTGATAAAGGATATTACTATAGGACAGTATTTTCCCGGAAATTCTGTCATTCACCGAATGGACGCACGAATAAAGATAATAATGACGGCGGTTTTCATAGTGATGCTTTTCGCCGCAAACAGCGTGTGGGGACTTCTTGTGGGAATAGTTTTCACTATCCTCACTTTCATCATCTCGAAAATACCCGGCAGGCTAATGCTCAAAAGCTTGAAACCTATCGTGCCTATCATAATTTTTACAGCGATACTCAATCTGCTTTTTATCAGAACGGGTAAAGCCTACTTTGAGTGGAAATTTCTCAAGATAACAGATGAGGGCGTTGATACGGCAGTGTTCATGATGATAAGGATAATCTGCCTTATTGTCGGCACATCGCTGCTCACCTATACCACCTCGCCTATCGACCTGACAGACGCTATCGAAAGGCTGCTTTCGCCGCTGAAAAAAATAAAAGTGCCTGTCCACGAGCTTGCAATGATGATGACTATAGCTTTGAGATTTATCCCGACCCTTATCGAGGAAACAGACAAGATAATGTCGGCACAGAAAGCAAGAGGAGCGGATATGGAAACAGGCTCGCTCATTCAGAAAGCTAAAGCCCTTATCCCTGTGTTGATACCGCTTTTCGTGGCGTCATTCAGACACGCCGAGGAGCTTGCCCTTGCTATGGAGTGCCGCTGCTATCACGGCGGAGAGGGCAGAACAAGAATGAAACAGCTCCATATGAGCATAGTCGACCTCTACGGCTCGATATTCTGCGTGCTGTTCCTTGCAGGCGTTATCGTCATAAATATAGTCGTTTAGGAGGGGTATTATGAGCAGTGTTTTTAAAGATATGGATCAGGACGACAGACTTGACACTATGGAGAGAAAAGTCAAGAAACTTGAAAGAAATGCAAATGGGGGAAGTAAAATGTCAGGCATTATAAAAGACCTTATCGGTATGGAATGTACCATTGACGGCGATGGTTTTTTCAGTACAAGATGCACCATTCTTGATGTCGATGACGAGTGGGTAAAGCTTATCGTTCACGAAAAGAAAAGCGACAGCACCATGATAGTAAGACTTGACAATATAGATTCCATAACACTTGACTAAAGAAACGGGATATGCTCATGACGAATTTCAAGATAATACTTGCCTATAACGGCACAGCCTATCATGGGTGGCAAAGGCAGAACAACGCTCTTGCCGTTCAGCAGGTGCTTGAGGAGGCTATCCTCGCCCTGACGGGACAGACAGTCACAGTAAACGGCTGCTCACGAACAGACGCAGGGGTGCACGCAAGGCGGTTTTGTGCAAGCTTTCTTATAGAGTCCACAATAACCTGCCGTGGCATAGTTTTCGGACTTAATTCAAAGCTTCCTGACGATATCTCCGTGCTGGAGTGCGAAAAAGTCCCCCTTGATTTCCATGCAAGATATATGTGCAGCGGCAAGGAATATGAGTATATTATCCATAACAGCGAGATAAAAAATCCTTTTTATGAAGATACAGCCTACCGCAGCTGGTTCCCCATAGACGAAAAAAAGCTCGATAAAGCCGCACAGGATTTTGTGGGCACGCACGACTTCAAGTCCATGTGTTCCACCGATTGCACAAAGGAGAATACAGTGAGAACGATATTCTCTTTCCATGTAAGACGTGAGGGCGAGCTTGTGATATTCACAGTTTCGGGAGACGGCTTTTTGTACAATATGGTAAGGATAATGGTGGGAACGCTTATCTTTATAAACGAGGGCAAGATAGGAGAAACACAAATACCTGATATACTTGCGTCAAAGGACAGAACAAAAGGCGGAAAGACCGTTCCGCCGCAGGGATTGTATCTTAACGAAGTGTATTACGATAAAGACAAAGGATCTGAACAAGGTGAATGATAATAGATCAAAAGGCAGGCGGAAAAAGAAGAATTCGCCGACCAAAGAAGAAAAAACTATAAGAATAACCAAGCAAACTGATTTTGTGCAGCGTGACGAGTTCCACGGTGCTGAAGAGCCTATGCCTAACGTTACGCTCAGGGAGATAAAGCGGAAGAAAAAGGCTGCTCAGAAAGCAGCACAACTTGAGCAGGAAGAGCAGCTGCGTCAGGAGGCAGAAGAGGCTGAGGAGTCACGCAGCAGGATAGAGCTGACAAATTCCGAGAACGCCGAGCCTGAGGAGCAGCCTGAAAAAACGGAGGAGAATAAGATCACCGTTTCAGGGGGCGAGAACAAAGCCGAAAAACCTGAGGAGAAAAAACACGAGCACAAAAGCAGAAAAGAGAAGACCGAGGAGAAAGAAAACTCCAACGTCACTGATATAAGGGCTGCAAGAAAGAAAGAGAAAAACAAAAAGCTCTATAAGAAGTTGGCAGCCATAGCCGTCGTGCTGGCGTTCGGCGTTGGGGTGTATGCCTCAAGAGGCGTGTGGGTGCCAAAGCTTGAGGGCATTTTGGACAGACCTCATGCGACCATAGTAAACGACGGCAAAAAGGAAAGCGGAAACTTCCCGCTGACTTTTGACGAAAGTTCCGTAAATGTTATAAAAGAACTTTCAGACGGCATAGTGAGAGTTGACGATAGAAATATCACTTTCTATGACGAGTCGGGCAATAAGATATCGGATAATTCTCATAACTTTGCAAACCCTGTTGTAAGAACATCAGGCAAGCGTGTGCTTGTCTACGATAACGGCGGCAAGTCTTTCAGAGTGCTCAATAAAAAAGGCGAGCTGCTCTCAAAGGATATCGGCCAGTCGATACTTCTTGCAGAGATAGCCCCTGACAGCACCGTGGCAGTTGTCACGCAGACAGAAAAATATGCCGCAGTTCTGACAGTCTATGACTCTTCAGGATCAGAGATATATCAGTGGTCAAGCTCAAGAAGGATACTTGACATAACCTTTGATAAAGACGGCAGCGGCTGCTGTATATCCACATTCTCAGGCAGCGGCGGAGCACTCCGTTCCGTGATACATCATGTTACCTTTGACAGCACAGAGGAAAAAATGAAGAGCCAGCAGCTTGAAACACTGGCAGTGGCTGTTCAGCGAAACGACAACGGCGACTACTGGGTAGTGGGCGATACCTGTTTCTATAAGCTTGACAGCAGCGGAAAAATACTCATGCAGTATGAGTACCCTGACGAGCTTTTAGACTATGCACTCACCGACAGCACAGCAAGCGTGGTGTTCAAGGGCATACAGCGTAAAACAGGCACTCTTGCAGTGTTCCGTTCCGACTCAGACGGTGATAAGCCTGATAGCGTGGTGTATACTCAAAGCGGCACGCCTAAGAAAATGACCGCCGAAAACAAAAAGATAATACTTCTTAGCGAGGATAATATCGAGGCGTATGACAGTGCAGGAAACCTCCTTGCCACCGCAGCGGTGTCCTCAGAGTATCTTGATTTTGTCTATCTCAACGACAGCGTCTATTTCCTTGGCTTGCGTGAGATAAATAAGATATCTTTCAATACCTGACGAAAGGCAGGAAAATATGGCATATGTTTTTGACGGAGCAGTCATCATGATCCTTATCGTGACCGCTCTGACAGGATACTGTAAGGGCTTTGTGAAGTATGTTATCACAATGCTCGGAACAGTGGCAGCCGTCCTTGTGGCTTTTCTTATAGCCAATATGTCGGCTGAAAATGTATATAACAAATATTTCAAGACGCAGCTTATAACAAGCCTTGAAAACGCCGCAGAACAGACGGACATTTCAAAGCTTGTGAGCAATGAGCTGAAAAACGAGGGTGTTGATATCGAGCTTTCAGACGAGGAGATAAAAAACGTCCTGTCAGGGGCAGGCACTCTTGCGGAGAATACCCAAAAGCTGCTTGCCTCAAAGGGTGCTGACCTTGATACTGCACAGCAAAAAGGCGAAGAGCTTTCAGAGTATGTCCACAGCGTCATGCCCCAGAAACTCAGTGAAAAGCTGGACGGGAACAAGCTTGGCAGCAGCCTTTCAAAGGCGGTGGAGTTCACCACAGAGCAGATAGACGATACTGTAAAGGCTCTCTCAGAGGGCGGCAGAACAGGTGCGGAATATCTTGAAAAGAACATCTTCCGACCTATCGCATTGACATTTATAAAGCTTTGCGTTTTCGTGGTGATATATGTGCTCATGGAGATAGTCATAAGGCTTATCCTGAGACTGTCGGGAGTGTTCACAAGAATGTCAAGACTGTCGGCGGCGAACCGTTTCGGCGGCATGGCACTGGGTCTTTGCAAAGGCGGACTGTATGTGATACTCATAGCGTTTATGGTGTGCACAGTCATAAACGTCACCTCAGACAGACTGCCCCAGTTCAACAGCACAACTTTTGAAAATACCTATCTGTTCAGTTACTTCTTTGACATTCTGTATAAATGATGACCTAAAGGTCTGTCAGTAAGGAAAGGAGCAAATAAAATGTTAATGTGTTCAAGATGTAAAAAACGTCCTGCCGTGGTGTTCATCTCGCAGATGAACGCTAAAGATCCGCAGCATAAGCAGAACGAGGGACTTTGCCTCGTGTGTGCTAAGGAGCTTGGCATTTCACAGGTGGACGATTATATGAAAGCTATGGGCATTTCAGATGATGACCTTGAGGCAATGTCCAACCAGCTTATGGAGGCGTCTGACGGCGATGATTTTGAGCCGGGCGGAACAAACTTTTTAAGCAACCTATTCGGCGGCGACGCAGGAAACCTCTTCAGCAGCCTTGCAGGAGCAGGTGCACCGAAAATGGACGAGGGTGCTGACAAAAAGCCAAAGGATAAAAATAAAAAGCTTAAATACCTGAATAACTATTGCACGAATCTTACCCAAAAGGCAAGAGAGGGCAAGCTCGATAATGTCGTGGGCAGAGATAAGGAGATATCAAGAGTTATCCATATTCTGTCAAGACGTCAGAAGAATAACCCATGTCTTATAGGCGAACCGGGCGTTGGTAAAACAGCCATTGCCGAGGGTATCGCTCAGAGAATTGTTGGTGGAGATGTGCCGTTCCATATCAAGAACAAGGAACTTTACCTCCTTGATTTGACCGCACTTGTTGCAGGCACTCAGTTCAGAGGACAGTTCGAGAGCCGCTGCAAAGGTCTTGTGGAAGAGGTCAAAGAGCAGGGCAATGTTATCCTCTTTATCGACGAGGTTCATACGCTCGTTGGAACAGGCGACAACGAGGGCACAATGAATGCCGCAAATATCCTGAAACCGTCACTTTCAAGAGGCGAGATACAGGTAATAGGTGCAACGACTTTCAAGGAGTACAGAAAGTATATCGAAAAGGATTCCGCACTTGAAAGACGTTTCCAGCCGGTAACAGTTACCGAGCCGACAGTAGAGGATACTATCACAGTCCTCAAGGGCATAAAGCAGTATTACGAAAATTTCCATAGAGTAAAGATATCAGACGATATGCTCAGAGAGTGTGCAGTGCTTTCAGAGAGATATATCAATGACAGATTCCTCCCTGATAAAGCCATAGACCTACTTGACGAGGCTTGTGCCTGCACAAGTATTAGAACACCTGAGATTGAGGAGTTCGACGCCCTCAACGAAGAACTCAAAAAGCATGAAAAGCTTGTTGAGGATTATGAGCAGAAGTCAGACCCTGATTATGAGATAATCGCAACGGAAAAGGGCGAGATACTGAGAATACAGAACAGGCTCAAAGAAGTTGAGGAGACCCTCAAGAATGTTCAGGTAACAGAGGACGATATCTCAAAGGTAATAGAGCTTTGGACCGGTATCCCTGCAAATAAAATAGCTCAGACAGAGTATGACAAGATAAAGCACCTGAAAGAGGCTCTTTCAAAGCGTGTTATCGGTCAGGACGAGGCAGTGGATAAGGTCGCAAAGGCAATAAAGCGTACCAGAGTGCAGCTTTCAAAACGCCGCAGACCGGCGTCATTTATTTTCGTTGGTCCAACAGGTGTAGGAAAGACCGAGCTTGTTAAGGTGCTTGGAGAAGAGCTTTTCGACGCCACCGAACCGCTTATCAGAGTCGATATGACCGAGTATATGGAGAAACATTCAGTTTCAAAGCTTATCGGTTCGCCTCCGGGATATGTTGGCTTTGACGAGGCAGGTCAGCTTACCGAAAAAGTCCGCCGCAGACCATATTCAGTAGTGCTCTTTGACGAGATAGAAAAGGCTCACCCTGACGTTATGAACATACTCCTCCAGATACTTGACGAGGGACGTATAAACGATTCACAGGGCAGAAGTGTTTCCTTTGAAAATACCGTTATCGTCATGACCTCAAATGCAGGCTCGACCGATAAGGATACAGGCGTCGGCTTTAATAAGACCGACAGCGATATCGCAAAGGATAAGGCAATGAAAGCCCTGAGAGAGTTCCTGCGTCCTGAGTTCCTTGGAAGAATAGACGAGATAGTCGTGTTCAACCCGCTCACAGAGGAAAACTTCGCAGGCATAGCAGGTCTTATGCTAGATGAGATGAAATCACCGCTGGCAGAAAAGCATATCAGCCTGAGATATACAGACGAGGCTCTGAAAACTATCGCACATAAGGCGTATGGACAGAAACTTGGTGCAAGAGATATCCGCCGTGTTATAAGAAACGAGGTAGAGGATAAGATAGCCGAACTGCTTATAGATAAGGGCGAGGGTGCAGTGTCCGCCGTGGCAATATCAGCCGATAACGGCGAGATAAAGGTCGATGCACTCTAGAGAATAAAATCAGGGTAAAAATTATTAAAAAATACTTGATTTTTATGACGGTATGTTATATAATAGAGGTAAGGTTGTTAGATTTTTAACAACGTGAACTAAAAAATTAAATTGAGAGGTGTCTTTAAAATGGCAGGTTTAAACAAAGTTACTGTTGATGACATTAATGTAAAGGGCAAAAAAGTTCTCGTAAGAGTTGACTTCAACGTTCCTCTGAAGGACGGCGTTATTACAAACGATAACAGAATCACAGCTGCTCTCCCAACTATCAAAAAGCTGGTAGCAGACGGCGGTAAAGTAGTTCTGTGTTCACACCTTGGCAAGCCAAAGAACGGCCCAGAGGCTAAGTTCTCACTTGCACCGGCTGCTGCAAGACTTGCAGAGCTCCTTCCTGAAACAAAGGTAACATTCGCAGCCGACGATACAGTAGTAGGCGACAACGCTAAGAAGGCAGTTGCTGAAATGGCTGACGGCGATATCGTAGTTCTTGAGAACACAAGATTCAGAGGTGCTGAGGAAACAAAGAACGGCGAAGGCTTTGCTAAGGAACTTGCTGACCTCGTTGACGACGAAGTATTCGTAATGGACGCTTTCGGTTCTGCACACAGAGCACATGCATCTACAGCAGGCGTTACAAAGTTCGTTAAGGAAACAGCAGTCGGCTACCTCATGCAGAAGGAGATCAACTACCTCGGTAATGCAGTTGAAACACCTGTAAGACCATTCGTTGCTATCCTCGGCGGTGCAAAGGTAGCAGATAAGCTCAACGTTATCTCAAACCTCCTCGAGAAGTGCGATACACTTATCATCGGCGGCGGTATGGCATATACATTCCTGAAGGCTCAGGGCAAGGAAGTTGGTCTGTCACTGGTTGACGATACAAAGATCGACTACTGCAAGGAAATGATGGCAAAGGCTGAAAAGCTCGGCAAGAAACTCCTTCTCCCTATCGATACAACAGTTGCAGCAGGTTTCCCTGATCCAATCGACGCTCCTATCGATGTAGAAGTTGTTGATTCTGACAAGATCCCAGCTGACAAGGAAGGTCTTGATATCGGAACAAAGACACAGGAACTCTTCGGCGAGGCTGTTAAGTCTGCAAAGACAGTTGTTTGGAACGGTCCTATGGGCGTGTTCGAGAACCCAACACTTGCAAAGGGTACTATCGCAGTTGCAAAGGCACTTGCTGAAACAGACGCTACAACTATCATCGGCGGCGGCGACTCAGCAGCAGCAGTTATCCAGCTCGGTTTTGCTGATAAGATGTCACACATCTCAACAGGCGGCGGAGCATCACTTGAATACCTCGAGGGCAAGGTTCTCCCAGGTATCGACGTAATTGCTGACAAGTAATATATCTTACTAGGCTATAAGCTAGGGGCAGGCAGATGTTGCCTGTCCCTTTTTTATGCAGGAATCGAGGTAGTAAAAATGAATGGAGTAACACTCCTTGCAAAAGGCGGATTAGGCTGGCAGGGGATAGGTGGAATAATTCTTCTGCTCACAGGCATTGGACTTATCTATTTCGGTATCAAAGCTTTGCAGGGCTATCGCTTTTTCCCCGAGCAGGAGCATAATATCCCCGAGGAGGATCACTACGAACCAACTCAGGCAAAGGCCTTGCAGAAAGTCAAGACCATTATGCCTGACTTCAACGGCGGCGAGGACAGAGTTTTTATCGAGTGGAAAATAGGCTATACCATTGACGGCGAGAAGTATACACAAATAGTCACAGACAACGGCTATGAAAAAGGCGATATCATAGACATAAAGTATAACCCCGCAAACCCACAGGAATTTTACCTTGACGATGAAAAATCAAAGGTAGAAGTCGATGATGCGGAAAAGGAAGAAGAGCAGAAAGAGGAGAAAACTCCTTTCGGCTATGCGGCTATCGCTATCGGTGTCCTGCTTGGCGTTTTCGGCGTGGTCATGCTTATAGATAAGCTGTAAAAAACAGATAAAATAAGTCCAAGCCTTTGTTAATTAGTTGACAAATACGAGGGAATGTTGTATAATAGACTTGGAAAACTAGCAGGAGCAGTTTTTCTGTTCCCTATAAAAAATAAAGGAGTTTTTTATCATGAAAAAAGCTGTAAGAAAAGCAATTATTGCAGGAAACTGGAAAATGAACAAGACAAGACCTGAGGCTAAGGAGCTTCTCGAGGCTATCAAGCCACTGGTCGCAAACGCTGAGGGCAAGGTAGAAGTTATCGCTTGCGTTCCTTTCACAAACCTTGAAACTGCTATCAACGCAACAGCAGGTTCAAACGTAAAGATCGGTGCAGAGAACGTTCACTTTGAGAAGAGCGGTGCTTTCACAGGCGAGATCTCAGCAGATATGCTCGTTGAGCTTGGCGTTGAGTATGTTGTTATCGGTCACTCAGAGAGAAGACAGTATTTCGGCGAAACAGACGAAACAGTAAACAAGAGAACAAAGGCAGCTCTCGCAGCAGGCCTCAAGCCGATCGTTTGCGTTGGCGAACTTCTCTGGGAGCGTGAGTGCAATATCACAGAGGAAGTTATCGCAAGACAGGTAAAGCTTGATTTCTTCGGCGTATCAGCTGAGGACGTTAAGAAGTCCGTTATCGCTTACGAGCCAGTATGGGCTATCGGCACAGGCAAGACAGCTACAGCAGATCAGGCAGAGGAAGTTTGTGCATTCATCAGAGCTACACTTGCTAAGATCTATGACGAGGCAACAGCTGAGGCAGTAACTATCCAGTACGGCGGCTCAATGAACGCTAAGAACTGTGCAGAACTTCTTTCTAAGGAGAACGTAGACGGCGGTCTTATCGGCGGTGCGTCACTGAAGGCTGCTGACTTCAACACTATCGTTCAGGCAGCTGTTGAGGGCTAATAATATAACACAGCAAAACTAAAAACGTTCCGCAGGGACGGCTGCGGCTGCCCCTGCGATTTTTTTGAAAGGACTAAAAATTATGTCAAAGAAACCCATAGCACTTATCATTATGGACGGCTTCGGCTATAATCACAAGGATTACGGCAACGCTATCAGAGCTGCCAAAACACCTAATATCGACAGACTTCTTGCCAACTATCCGCACACTCTTATCGGTGCAAGCGGCATGGACGTTGGACTTCCTGAGGGACAAATGGGTAACTCAGAGGTAGGCCATACAAATATCGGTGCAGGAAGAATAGTTTATCAGGAACTTACAAGGATCACAAAGTCTATCAAGGACGGCGAATTCTTCTCAAACGAGGCTTTCACAGCAGCCGTTGAGAACTGCAAGAAGAATGACAGTGCACTCCACCTGTTCGGACTTCTTTCAAACGGCGGCGTTCATTCACATAATTCACACCTCTATGGTCTTTTGGAGCTTGCTAAGAAAGCAGGACTTACAAAGGTGTACGTTCATTGCTTTATGGACGGCAGAGATGTTCCTCCTACAAGCGGAGTTGACTTCGTTGCTGAGCTTGAGGAAAAGCTCAAAGAAATCGGCGTGGGCAAGATAGCAACAGTAATGGGCCGTTACTATGCAATGGACAGAGATAACCGTTGGGAGCGTGTGGGCAAGGCTTATGACGCAATGGTATACGGCGAGGGAAATAAGGCTGATAACGCTGTTGATGCTGTAAAGGCGTCTTATGCAGCTGACGTTACAGACGAGTTCATCGTGCCTACAGTTATCGACGAGAACGGCAAGATATCCGCTAACGACAGCGTTATCTTCTTCAACTTCCGTCCTGACAGAGCAAGAGAGATCACAAGAACTCTCGTTGACGACGACTTCACAGGCTTTGAGAGAAGAAACGGCAGATTCCCACTTTACTATGTCTGCATGACACAGTATGACGCAACAATGCCAAACGTTGACGTTGCATTCAAGCCAGCAAGCCTTGAAAATACTTTCGGCGAGTATATCGCAAAGAAGGGTCTTTCACAGCTGAGAATCGCTGAAACAGAGAAGTATGCTCACGTTACATTCTTCTTCAACGGCGGCGTAGAAACTCCTTTCGAGAACGAGGACAGAGCACTCATCAATTCACCAAAGGTAGCAACATATGACCTTCAGCCTGAAATGAGTGCATATCTCGTTTGCGACGAAGTCCTCAAGAGAATAGAGTCAGATAAGTATGACGCAATTATCCTCAACTATGCAAACTGCGACATGGTAGGTCACACAGGCGTGTTTGACGCAGCCGTAGCAGCAGTCGAGGCAGTTGACGAGTGCGTAGGCAAAACAGTTGACGCAGTTCTTGCAAAGGGCGGCGTAGCACTTATCACAGCAGACCACGGCAACGCAGATAAGATGATGGAAGAGGACGGCTCACCGTTCACAGCCCATACAACAAACCTTGTACCACTTATTATCGCAGGTGCAGGCAATGTTCTTATCAGAGAAGGCGGCGTTCTTGCTGATCTTTCACCAACAATGCTCAAACTCATGGGTCTTGAGCAGCCAAAGGAAATGACAGGCAAGTCTATCATCAAGGACTAATATCCGTAAAAAATCAAGGCAGTACCGAGATCTCGGTACTGCCTTTTTATATCCCATTTGTAGGGGCGAACAGCGTTCGCCCGTTTATCTATTTGCTCAGCGTACTATCCACAACCTATTTCAGCGGGTCAAGCCCCTTGGCCATTATGCAGTATGTGCTGCCAAACGGATTAGGTATAGTCGGCATTCTGCTCACGTGAAACTCTTTCGGCAAACCACGGCTGTCACAAGGAAAACTCATGGTAATGCAAGTGCCCTTGTCAGGCTTGCTGCGGCAGCTAAGTTCACCACCGAATCGGTCGCAGAAACATTTCACCAATGCAAGCCCTAAAGCCTCGCTGCCATTGTATCGCTTGAACGTGCCAAATGGACGTATCGCCGCCTGCCATACCTCATCAGTGATACCGCAGCCATTGTCGCTCACCGACAGCACTATCCTGTCATCCTCAGTCCGCAAGACCAGCTCCACCTGCCGCTGCTCCTTGTCATTGTACATATATGCGTTTATCAAAAGGTTTGCCAAAACGTTTTTCACAAGCCCCTTGTTCGTCTCAAAATAAATGCACGGGTCAATGGCATACCTGAAAATGCAGCCGTCCTCTTCCAGCAGTGCACCCTCTTCATCACATACCTCACCGCATATGTCCGATAAGCTCTGATATTCCGTGGTGAAATATCCGCTGAAATATTTAGCAAGCTCGTTCATGTTCACCGTGGCAGAAAATGCCTTCAGTATCCTGAGCCTAGCCTCATGGTCAAAGTGTTCGTACTCAGTGCCGGCTTTAGCCGAAAAAGCGTCCTTCTGACTGTCAAGCATAGCTATCATCTGCGAAAGCTCTATCCTGATGTTGCCAAGAAAGTTTGACTTGAACCGTACATATCCCGACCTGTCAGAAAGCCGTTCAATGTCCGTGCATGAGTAGTAGTGTATAAGATAGTTCGTTATCACCCCGTCATGCCGCAGCGGCTCGAACCTCATTGCAGCAGAATCCGCAAACCTGCCTTTGTATTCAAATGTGGCAGTCTTTTCAATGGGCAGGGAAAAAGTGCCCTCAGGGTAAACGCATAAAGACGAGCGGTCAATGACCTCCGGCAGACCGCTGTGATTTTTCCATATTACATTCAGATCTTTGTCCGTAAGAATGATATTTTCTTCCGACTGAGCATAAATCTCTTTTACAGATGCTGTCAGATCCACTGGTCCGCCTCCTGTCTTAAAAAGTGTTCTTTTAAATATTATAACCTAAACTGTGCAGGTAGTCAATAAAAATCGGTAATATTTAATCACAATTTAAAGATTTATGACGAATGGTGCTCAGTTGCAGACCGTGCAGGTTTTCAGGGGGCAGGGGCAAGAAAAAAAGTTCTAAGTTTTTTGTAAAAACACTTGCAATGTATAGAAAAATGTAGTATAATAATATCAGAAAATTTTTTAGGAGGTAAATTAATTATGGCAGTTAAAGTCGCAATTAATGGTTTTGGACGTATTGGACGTCTTGCATTCAGACAGATGTTTGGAGCAGAGGGCTACGAGGTAGTTGCAATCAACGACCTGACTAAGCCTTCAATGCTTGCTGATCTTCTCAAGTATGATACAGCTCAGGGCGGTTACTGTGGCAGAATCGGTGAGAACCTTCACACAGTATCAGCTGATGATGAGGCTAACACAATCACTGTTGACGGCAAGACTCTTCAGATTTATGCAGAAAAGGACGCTAAGGATTGTCCTTGGGGCAAGCTTGGTGTAGACGTAGTTCTCGAGTGCACAGGTTTCTATACATCAAAGGCTAAGAGCCAGGCTCACCTCGATGCTGGTGCTAAGAAGGTAGTTATCTCAGCTCCTGCTGGTAACGACCTCAAGACTATCGTTTACTCAGTAAACGAGAAGACACTTACAGCAGACGATACAATCATTTCTGCTGCATCTTGCACAACAAACTGTCTTGCTCCTATGGCTGATGCTCTTAACAAGTATGCTCCAATCCAGAGCGGTATCATGAGCACTATCCATGCATACACAGGCGACCAGATGATCCTTGACGGTCCTCACAGAAAGGGTGACCTGAGAAGAGCAAGAGCTGGTGCTGCTAACATCGTTCCTAACTCAACAGGTGCTGCAAAGGCTATCGGTCTTGTAATTCCAGAGCTTAACGGCAAGCTCATCGGTTCTGCACAGAGAGTTCCAGTTCCAACAGGTTCAACAACAATCCTTACAGCAGTTGTAAAGGGTGCTGACGTAACAGTTGAAGGCATCAACGCTGCTATGAAGGCTGCATCTTCTGAGTCATTTGGCTACAACGAGGATCCAATCGTTTCTTCTGATGTTATCGGCATGAGATTTGGTTCACTCTTCGATGCTACTCAGACAATGGTATCTAAGATCGCTGATGACCTCTATGAGGTACAGGTAGTTTCTTGGTACGACAACGAGAACTCTTACACATCACAGATGGTAAGAACAATCAAGTATTTTGCTGAGCTTGCATAATCTGCACAGCCAAAACTAAATTGCTTGCTAAAGACCGTTCCTTTGTGGGACGGTCTTTTTTTGCGTATGGATACAACAAAGGTGAGCAAAAAAGGACGAACAATAAAGTTCGTCCTTTTGCCATTCATATCAGAATCTGCGACCGCCGCCATGACCACCGCCAAAGCTCATTCCCGTGGAGTTTGAAGTAACGATACCGTCAATAGTCACCGTTTCCGACTGTGAACCTGCCGTGATAGTGTATGTCGCACCGTCCTTCAGATCGCCGCTTGAGAATACCACGCTCTGCCATGTCTTGGTCGGAGTAAAGCTCAATATCTCATTTCCGTCGCTGTCTGTAATGGTAAGCTTTTCGTTTGCCGATACAGTTGAGCCTAAGTTGTGCAAAACACTGTATTGTGTCGAGCTGTCTCCAAAGCCCTCTTCCATTCCTACCGCACCGCAGGCAATAAGCGTTCCGCCTGTTACCGTTGCAGTGCCGTTGTAGTCAAGTGCACCGTTTCCGCCATTTGTCGGACCGCAAACGTAAACCGTTCCCCCTGACATTGTGAAGTTGCCGTTTGAGTCGATTCCGTCACCGTCAGCGTCTATTGTGATTGTTCCGCCGTTTATGTAAAGCTCAACACCGTCCTGTGCCGAGAATTGGTCAGCACCCATTCTGTCCGTCGAACCTGTGTCACTGCTGCCTGCACAGTTTATTCCGTCATCTCTTGATACCACTGATATCGTACCGCCGTCTATTGTAACGATAGAACCCTCGATGCCCTCATAGCTCTTTGTTATGTCGATAGTGCCCTCAGAAATGGTCAGGTTTCCGTCAGCGTGCATACCGTCATCACCTGACGCCGCAGAAATGTTTCCTCCTGTTACCACAATGTTTCCATTGCTGTGTACAGAATCGTCTGCCGAGTCTATCTTGAACTCGCCGCCGCTTATGTTCACCTCACTGCCTGCCTTTAAAGCCTTTGCAGATGTCGAAGTGCTGTCTGTTGTGTTTGTGTTGTCAGTAGTCGTGTTAGCCGCAGTTTCTATGGTAAGTCCCGTGTCGTCAGCCGTAGGCTTAGCAGGCGGGTCGCCGCCCATGCCGTTTCCGTTATCGTCAGGTCTGCCCATTCCGCCGTTATGACCGCCTCCGCCGTTGCCCATGTTCTTCTGCCAGTCACCGTTAGGCGTGCCGTCAGACTTCATTGATGCGTTAGCACTTCCGCCGCCTGTGGTGACGTCAAAGCTGCCGCCCTCAATGGAAAGCACCGTTTCCGCCTCAAAAGCGTCATTATTCGCAACTACCGTAAAGCTGCCGCCTGTTACGCTTATAAAGCCCTTGTCGCTCTCCTCCGTGTTGGTGGATTTTATTCCGTTAGTGCCTGCGGAAATGTTGAACGTGCCGCCTGATATCTTCACGCTGTCCTTGCCCTCAATGGCAGTTGACGCCGACGTTACATTGATGTTTCCGTCTGTTATAACAAGATCGTCCTTTGATACGATACCATGCTTGTAGTTTGCATTAACAGTAAGCGTTCCGCTGCCGTTTATAGTAAGGTCAGCCTTTGAGAATATCGCTCCGTCCGTGTTGCTATCATCTTCACCCAGCGAGTAGCTTGCACCGTCCGTCAGAACATTCTCCGTGCCGTCCTCCAGTACAATGTAAACCTTTTTAGCCTTGCTCACAAGCAGGGGAGCGTTGTCTGAACAGGTGATATCCAATCCGTTGAAAATAAGCTTGACCTCAGCCTTTTTGTCCGCCGCAACGATTATCCTGCCGTTAGCAGCCGTGCCTGATAAAATGTATGTGCCGGCATGAGATATGGTGACAGTTTCCCCCTCAGCCACAGCACCCTCGCCGTCTATGGTCGCACTGCCGTCAGAAAAAGTTATCCCTACCGAGCTTTCCTCGTCATATCCAACGTCAATGTCCTCCGCCGCAATGCTTGCGTCAATGTCCGACTTTGCAGCCTGTGAAACGCTGCTTGCCGCCTGTGAAGAACTTGCATTCTCCGAACAGCCCGAAAAAGCAGTTACCGTGATAAAAAACGCCGCCGTGATAGCTGCCAGCTTTTTAGTGTCCGAAATTTTCATGAAAAATACCCCCTTGTATGGTAAAAAAGGTTGAAAAAATCCGCACAAGACCGCTTTAGCCTTGTGCGGTTTTGCTTATAATGATCTGTGTAATTTTATCAGAACACCTGTTCCTCAATGTCAGCAGACCTTGCACACATTATCTCAAGATTGCCGTTCCTGCATCTAAGCTCGTCAATAAGCTGCTTTTCGTTAGCACCGCCTTTAAGCTCAATGCGGTATTTCAGCTTGAAAAGACTTCCCATGTTGGTGGTCTTTACCGAGATAAGCTCGCAGTCTGAAAGATATTTTTCAAAAATATCGTCAAAGACCTCCGTGTAATCAAGGCTCTCAGGGATAGTGATATTCAGATCCTTGTGACCCGACTTCTTGCCAATGGGCAAAAGCGTGTAAACAATGTTCAGCAGGCTCACACTCACCGCCAGCATAAGAGCCAACGCAAGGTGGTTCGTTCCCGTCGCAAGACCGACAGCCATTGAAAGGAATATAGCACAAATGTCCATTGCACTTCCCGGTACAGAACGGAACCTTACCAAACTGAACGCACCCATAACAGCCACGCCCGTGCCGATGTTTCCGTTTACAAGCATTATCACTACTTGCACTATCACAGGCAGCAAAGCAAGCGTCATCATAAAGCTCTTTGTCTTTTTCTGCTTGAAGTTGAATGCAAATGCGATCATCAGACCAAGCACCAAAGACGCCGCAGTGCAGAATATAAACTCGTTTGTGGTTATCGTTGCCACCGTTGTTTCCGTGGTGGTCACAGTAGTCGCTGCAAGAATAGAAGAATTAAGCACAGCTTATCACCTTACCTTTATGTATTTTTTCAGAAAGCTCATTAAGATACGCAGTTCCGTATTTTGAGAATGACGCAGGATATATCTCCAGTTCATCAAGTATAGCCGATAACCAAAGAGGCATAGCGTTCGGTATCTTTATTTCCATTACCCTAGTGCCTGCACTCAGCAGTTCCTTGCCCCAAATGCCCTTGTCAAGCTCTTTCTGCTCCTCACGGTAAATGATGTGTGAGTCGAAAGTCAGCCTAAGCGACGGATCTTCCGCACCGCAGTAAGCAAGCCTGTCATAGCTAAGGTACATTGCAGGAGCAATGCCCTCATAGAATTTGAGAAAATATTTCAGCTCGTTCTCTATCTGCGGATTATCATGAGGTATCTCTTTGCCTGCAAAGAAATCACGAGTCTGTGCAAGGGTCATCTCGATACGCCTCTTGTAGACCACGCCCTTGTATTTCTTTTTCAGCTCCACAAAAACCATGCTGTCCTCGTCAGGAACGCCGTAGCTCCTCACCCTCAGCTTTTCTTTGTATACCGGCTTTTCAATAGAGTTTCTCACAAGCTGATAACTTGGTGTGTCATAATAAATGTTGCAAATAGTGCTCTTGTAGTATTTGTCCCTGACGAAATGTCCATCAAGCTTTTTCATAAGCTTTTCATAAGTCGGTTCGTCAACGATATATTTTTTCTCGATACGTCTGAACACTTCCTGGCTGCCGTTCATTACCACGCCTCTTTTCGTAATATTTTCATATGCTCTTTGTAAACTTTCCTTTGATTAAAAGTATATATGAATAACTTTAAATATAGCTAAACCTTATATGTATTTTGTGTGAATGTTTATGAATATTGCAAAAAGCCTTATATTTATATACAAAAAAACGGGTGAACTTCTGTCCACCCGTGGAAATTATTTTGTACTATATTATTCCGCAATAGCCTTGTGGAAAACCTTCTTACCCTTCTTGATAACAACAGGCTCAGAAAGATCAACAAGACCCTTAGGGTCAGTGAACTTCTCACCATTCACTGCAATACCGTTCTGAGTAACAAGACGTCTTGCCTCACCGTTTGAAGGACAAAGACCGCACTTAACGAGAAGTGTAAGAATACCTATCTTGCCGTCAGTAAGGTCAGCCGCAGCAATAGTCGTGCTAGGCATATCATCGCTGTTTCCGCCGCCTGCAAAAATAGCCTTTGCCGCAGCGTCAGCCTTGTCAGCCTCTTCTTTGCCGTGAACAAGCTTTGTAAGCTCGTAAGCCAAAAGCTCCTTAGCCTTGTTGTATTCAGCACCCTCCATGTGTTTCTCCATTTCCTCTATCTCCTCGATAGGAACGAATGTGAGCATCTTCAGGCACTTGATAACGTCAGCGTCACCAACGTTTCTCCAGTACTGATAGAACTCGTATGGAGAAGTCTTTTCAGGGTC
>OHGG01000094.1_pt1 | contig 64101 bp, 83 predicted proteins | sample 1567641 | NCBI WGS metagenome assembly OHGG01 (sample SAMEA3879561, study PRJEB24766) | human gut metagenome | biome: human-associated habitat; feature: feces | place: USA | collected 1985/1987
GCTGCCGGGTTAACAGAAGGAAGTTCTATAAGAAAATCTATACTTGCGTGCGTAGGAAGAGGATCCACGCCGCAAGACAGAATCAGAGCAAAGGTACAGGCAACGGGAAACAAGTGGGCTGTGGAGAATTTCAACGCTACGCATAATTAGGAGGAAGCTATGACAAAAGAACAGGTTCACGAAGCTTTATGCAAAGCTCCAGATGAAGATAAAATGAGACTGGCTATAGCTTGTCAGATGAATGGTATTGACGTTCGGGATATAGAGACAGGGTTGGCAAATGTGCTTACAGGTGTACAAAAAGCTATAAAACCAGCAATCGAATATTATAGATATTTAGGAGGAAAATAGTATGGCAAATTTTGATGAAGATATTAAGAGAATCACAGATGAAATCCTATCGGATGGAACTGTTGACCAGATTATTAGAGAAAAGGTGACGGATGGAATAGAAAAAGCAATAGCTAGTTCATTTAATTATGGAAAGCTTGAAAAGGCGGTCAAAGAAAGAGTTGAGCAGGTTTTAGTTCCGTTTATTGAAAACTATGATATGTCTGCCTATATAGTAAAATTAGATACAGTTCTTACGGAAATAGTTAATAAATCTGTTCTTATGGATAATAAGCAAATGTTGGAAAATTTCCAGTATTTGATGAAAGAACCTCAGATAACAGAAATGAAATTAACGGATTTGTTTAAGGAATACAAAAAGTTTGTCGCAAGAAATATGGATACCTATGGCAGAAAAGTTGAATGGGATGAGTCGCCAGAGTATGAGGCAATGACTGCTTTCTTTGAATTTGAGGAGGATCGTGAGAGAATCTGGAGTTCATTCAAATATGCCACTATTGATTTTACAGTGGATGAAGAGAAACAGCAGGAGGAACTCAACAGAACAATACGTCTCTCTAAGTGGAATAGAGATAGAAAGGATGGATGGGAAATAAGAGTAGATACAAACCCGAATCTGAATTCCCTTAGAAATCTGGATGAGTTTGACTTATTGCTCTTAAAGCTGCAGAGAGCAGATGTCAGAATTATTGCTGACGAGTTGGGTGATGAAGATTATGTCTATTCGGACACAAAGCCGGAGCCAACATATGAGTAACTATGAATGGACAACTGAAATTTGATGAATTTATGAATATAACAGAGGAAAAGCCATCGGAACATAAGCAAGAGAGAGTTCCGATGGTGGATCCATGTTACTACTGTTTATGCAGGTCGTGTATCAATAATGCAGAGAGCCTTACTGTCAATCCGGAAGAAGTGCCATACGACTGGCACCCGTGTTTCTTTTGCGATATATGCAATAATTTTGATGGAGAAAGTCCCGAAAATATGGAAAGAGAGGAATGCCATGAATATGTGATAGATGATTATCATGCAAGGCAGAATAGGAAAAAATTTAGAATTGTGAGGTAAAGATTATGAGTATAGAACTTAAAACGTGTCCGTTTTGTGGCGGGAGGGCAGCAATGAAGGCTGTCAATAAGGAATACGGGTTCACTATTTGGTGTCAGTGTAGAAAATGTGGTGCGAGAACCGAGGGATATTGTCCTGATATGAACCATGAAGACGATACTATTACCAGTATTGAAGAGTGCAAAGATAGGGCTGCAAAGGGATGGAATAACAGGGCGGAAAGTGCAAATGAAACTGCGGAAGGTGGGGAAGCCTCTTGATGGAAAAACATGAGAAAGAAAATGTGTGCATTGACTGCAAACATTATGAAGCCTGTGGAAAACCAGAACGATTTATGAGGTGCTTGGGATATGAGAAAGCAGTAAATGCAGAAAGGAAAGACAATGATAGATGAACTTATGGAAAAGTTGCTGGAAGAGCCAGTAGTAGATAATAACGAAATAGTGTTTACGAGCAGAGCTGTAGAACTGATACATGAAATTTCAGAGAAGTGTAAAGGTATTCAGATAGTAGAGCAAACGAGGGAACAGGCAGAGGAATATGCTAAGGATTTATCTGCAGAGGAAGTGTACTATGATATGCTCCGTAAAATTGTGGATGCTCCAACTACTTTACACATGAAATGCTCAGTAAGAATGCTTGTACCCATTATTGACCGAAAGTTGAAAGAGAGGGGACTGTGATGGGATTAGGAAACTACGAACAGAACTTAATAAAGTCAATTGCTGAGAATGATATAAGGGAAGCCAGAAAGTGGGCGGTGGCTGCATTGAATGCGGACACTACGCAAAAAAACAAAGGTTTTGTGACCAGATATAAGAACATCCTCACATCGGAGGGAGCAGGAATGATAGAACTTCCGGGAAATCTCAAAGATATTCTTGTTTGCGAAGATGTTTCCTTGTCGTTCAAAGAGAATCGCTACTATGTGACAGAACGACAGGAAATCATTGCAAAAAATATTTTCAGACTGGCTAAGGTTAGCGGGAAACTTATGGAACTGATGATACCATACAAAAATGCAACTCTACTCTATGGACCGCCTGGGACAGGCAAAACAATGTTTGGAAAGTACATAGCGTACAAAATGGGTTTGCCTTTTTGCTATTTGAATTTTTCAAAGGTTGTGGATAGTTACATGGGGGTTACTTCTCGGAACATTGCACAGGCATTTACCTATGCTTCTACAAATCCTTGTGTTTTTATGTTGGACGAGGTTGATACTATAAGTTGCAATAGAGAAAGAACTTCAAGTGGAGCAGACCGGGAAATTGGTAGAGTTACAGTTACTTTAATGCAGGAATTTGACAAACTTGCAAATGATGTTGTGGTTATTGCGGCTACAAATAGATTAGATATTTTAGATAAAGCATTTGTGAGTAGATGTTCCCAAAAGTATGAAATGCCACCGTTTACAGTGGAAGAGAGCAAACAGATGGTCAATAAATTTTTAAATGATATTGAGATATCGATTCCAGATATTGAGATTGATCAGATTGTTCAAAAAAATAGTGACCAACGAACAATTATGGCAGATGTTATTCGGCTTATTGCAGACAGGCTGGAGGTGGAGGATGAAAATAGTTAGTATTTCAGACTATGCAATACATCATCGAATAGGCAGGAGCGAGCCAACAGGAACTACATACATTACACGATTTGGAAATACCAGACAGAAAAATGTGTTCAAGGAATTCTACAAGACCAACATAGGAGAATTTACTCCGGAGAAGTGGTTGGAAGTTACCTTGCAGATAATACAGACACTTATGGAAAATGAACTTCTGGAGGAAATAAAGGAACATGTCGCAGGTCATTGTGTGTGGCTTAAAAATGATAAGGAGATTGAAAAATACTCGGCATCCTGTTTAGCTTCTGGGGCATATATGTACTGGGAAGATTTTAAGGACAAGAGACTACCGGCACATAAGGCATTTATCTTTGAGGGAGGTGATTTCTGATGGCAGTCTGTATGGAATGCGGAAGAAAATTGAGAAGCCAACAAAGCAAGGAAGTAGGATATGGACCGGTATGTTATAAGAGAGTGTTCGGTACCAGTATGCGGATTCGTGATGGAGATAAAAAAACAAGTACTGCTTCAGACGATTTTCCATATTATGAAATACCAGGGCAAATGTCGATTGAGGATTTTATAAAAGCAGATGAAAAGTAAAAGGAGAGTGCTTTCGCAACCCTCCCAACAGACAGTTAGATTATATCATAATTCGTTACGAATTTGAAATAAAAAAGAAGGAGGGCGACAGCATGGACAGCCAATCAACAGAAGAAAGAGCAGAAAAAGTTGTAATAGCTCTTACACCAGAACAATTGAAGGATATTTGTGCAAATGCAGCTGAAATTGGAGCAAAGGAAGCATTAAAAACCTATGATCAGGAAAGAAAAAAAGAGCAAGGAAAACGGGCAGACAGAAGATTGCGAAATACAAAGCTGCTCCTGCGTAATTATCACATGCTCAAAGAACATGCGGAAAACTCAGTTTTCGGGCGAATACAGATGGAGGAATCGGCTTTGGATATCTTGGAATCAATGATGAATCTTTATGACAATGAGGTGATCATTGAAAGCATCAAGAGAAGTGCAACCAGAACGGCTATTATCGTTTCACATATCGAGACGATGTTTGGTTTGTATGATGCCTATTGTGAAAAATCTCCGAACCAGGATATAGACCGCAGGAGATACGAGGTGGTTTGGGATAAGTACATGGCAGAACCGGTTCTTACTGTAAAAGAGATTGCAGCAAAGCACAATATGTCAAAGGAAAATGTGTATTCCGATTTGAGAGTTGCAGAGGAAAGATTGACCGCTCTTATATTCGGGGTGGACGGATTGAAAGTACGATAAAGCCACCGTCTACAAAATAATTACATTGACATCACAGCTTATAAATGGCAAAATCGTATTTGTAAAATTCTAAATCGAACGTCGGGGAAGTCTGCAGAGTTGTTGCAGGCTTCTTTTTTGATGCAAACTTTCCGAGAAAGGAGAGACGATTGAACAGGAAATGCACCTGCTCCTCCAGAATAATATTGATTGGAGGATAATAATGAATTACACAATTATGGTGCTGGCTGCTTATGCGGTAATTATGATTGCGGCAACAGTGCTTATGACAAACAAAGAGAAAAGCGTCGAAAGGTTTTGTGTTGGAAATAGAAATACAGGATGGTTTATATCTGCATTAAGCATTGCAGCTACATGGATATGGGCTCCTGCACTATTTACATCAACAGAGAATGCTTATACCAAAGGCTTTGCAGGGCTGTTTTGGTTTCTGGTACCTAATGTGCTTTGCCTCATATTCTTTATTCCGTTTGCTAGGAGAATAAGAAAAGAAATGCCGGAAGGAATCACACTGTCTGGATATATGCACCAGAAATACCAGTCTGAATCGGTAAAAAATATTTACCTGTTTCAGCTTGGAGCATTATCGGCATTATCTACAGGAGTCCAGTTATTGGCAGGAAGTAAAATATTAAGTATGCTGACAGGCATTCCATTCTGGATCATGACAGTAATCATGGCTGTGATTGCCTATTCGTATTCACAGTTCTCTGGAATAAAGGCTTCGATACTGACGGATTCTATACAGATGGTCTTTATGTTGATTGCAAGCGTTTGCTTTGCAGTTTTCGGCATTAAGAATGGTGGTGGTATTCAAAATATGTTCGCAGGAATTGGCGGATATACAGGAGAGTGCAGCTCCCTTTTCTCTGCAAAAGGCATAGAGATATTTCTTGGTTTTGGACTCCCCACAACAGTTGGGCTTATCTCGGGACCATTTGGCGACCAATGTTTTTGGCAGAGAGCATTTTGTGTAAAGAAAAATCGAATAGGAAGGGCTTTCTTTGTTGGAGCAATTCTATTTGGCATGGTGCCATTGTCAATGGGAATCCTTGGGTTTGTCGGAGCTGGAATGGGATATACGGCAATTGATACAGGTGTGATTAACTTTGAACTCATTTCAGAGTTATTTCCGAGCTGGGCGGTAATCCCATTTTTATTTATGATTGTATCTGGATTATTATCTACGATTGACAGTAATCTGTGTGCAATATCATCCCTCACAACAGACATATTCAAAAAGAATACACTCGGAAAGACCAAGATTGCCATGGTTGCGCTGTTGGTAATAGGAATTATAGTTGCCAATATCCCAGGGCTTACAGTTACGCATTTGTTTTTAATGTATGGCACACTCAGAGCAGCAACGCTTCTCCCAACAATATTTACATTAAAGGGAGTAAAGCTCAAACCAGAAGGTGTTGTTACTGGTATTGCGACCGCACTGATTATAGGACTTCCTGTATTTGCTTATGGAAATATCACAGGAACTGCAGCTTATAAAACAGCAGGCAGTCTTTTGACAGTCCTGTTATCCGGAACAGTCGCTTTGATTGTAAGCAGAAAGAGGGGTGCAGAGAATGAATAGCGTACTCGGAAGAAAGCAGCGAATCAAAAACTCTGACTGGATAGAAACTTTTGACAAAATCGAACAGCTGATAACCAAAGAAGAACTGGATCAGCTTGTGAATAAGACAATACAGGATATTAAAGCCAAGACAAAGGGAAAGCAAGCCGCCTATGCATGGAGCGGTGGAAAAGATTCCCTTGTTCTTGGAGAAATTTGCCGTCGGGCAGGAATAAGCTCCTGCGTCCTCGTAATCAGCAATTTGGAGTATAAAGCATTTACGCAATGGGTTGAGGATAATAAGCCTCCGGAATTGACAATTATCAATACAGGGCAGGACTTAAAATGGCTTGTTGCCCATCCGCACATGCTTTTCCCACAAGATAGCAAGTATGCCGCCCAATGGTTTCACATTGTTCAGCACAGAGGACAGGCAAAATACTACAAAGAAAACAATCTTGATATGCTCCTTCTCGGAAGACGAAGAGCTGATGGGAATTATGTTGGAAAAGGAGATAACATTTATACCAACAGTCAGGGAGTTACAAGATACAGCCCTTTGTCAGATTGGACGCATGAGCAGGTTTTGGCATATATCCATTATTATAATTTGGCTATGCCGCCTATATATGATTGGAAAAATGGCTATCTGTGCGGAACACATCCTTGGCCAGCAAGGCAATGGACAGGAAGTACGGAGAATGCCTGGAGCGAAATCTATGAGATTGACAGCTCCATAGTAAATGAGGCGGCAGAATATTTTGAGAGTGCAAAAGCATTCTTGAAGACAATAAAATAAGTTGCTGACATTTGACAGCATTTGCAGACAAAGGATTGCAAGTGCTGTCTTTGCTATTTGCAGATAGCTTATATATCATACGGATTTGTTCCTCCAATCAAAATACAGGAGGATACAAAGATGGAAATTATCACAATGAAGCTGGTGGACCTTGTGAAGCCAGAAAAGAATGTCAGAATTCATACGGAGCAACAGCTGAAGGAGTTCCAAAGAAGTGTCAAAATGTTCGGACAGATCCGTCCGATTGTTGTTGACGAAAACAATGTAATCTTGGCAGGAAATGGTTTGTATGAAACATTGATTGCCATGGGAAAAGAAACAGCTGATGTTTATAAGTATGACAATCTTACTGAAAATCAGAAAAAGAAGCTGATGATTGCAGACAACAAGATTTTCAGCTTAGGTATTGAAAATCTCGATACACTCAATAGCTTTTTAGAAGACCTGCAGGGCGACCTTGATATCCCGGGCTTTGATGAAGACATATTAAAGCAGATGGTGTCAGAGGCAGAGGATGTTACAGAAAAGCTCTCCGAGTATGGCACTTTGGATGATGAAGAAATCCAGAGTATTAAAGAAAGCGGAGAGAGAAAAGAACAGCAGATTCAAAAAGCGGAGGAGGAGCAGGCAACACCAGCACCGCAGCCGATTGCTCAGCCACAACAGGAAATGCCAGAGGACAGTGAAGATACCACCGAAGTAAAGAAATTTGTTATCTGTCCGAAATGCGGGGAGAAAATATGGCTATAAAGCGGTGCGAATCCAGTATAGATGTTGTAAAGGCCGCCAAAATCCGTATAAGAAATGTATTCCAAAACGGATTGCCGGTGTATATGTCTTTCAGCGGTGGTAAGGACAGCCTTTGTATGGCACAGCTTGTTATGGAGCTTGTGCAGGCAGGGGAAATCAATCCGGCACAGCTTATTGTACAATTTATAGATGAAGAAGCCATTTTCCCTTGCATGGAAGATAAGGTGAGGGAATGGCGAAAAAGATTTATGTTAATTGGAGCAAAGTTTGAGTGGTATTGCCTTGAGGTAAAACACTACAACTGCTTTAATGAACTGTCCAACGATGAAACATTTATTTGTTGGGACAGATATAAAAAAGATGTTTGGGTAAGACAGCCACCATCATTCGCGATCAGAAACCATCCGCTGTTAAGACCTCGCATTGATGCATATCAGGATTTTCTTCCAAGAATATGCAGCGGAGGAATTACGATTACGGGAATCCGAACAGCGGAATCAGTACAGAGACTGCAGAATATTGCAACTATGCTGAGAGCAGGAAAGACCATGACGAATAAACACCAGGTATTTCCGATATATGATTGGACCAATAATGATGTATGGCTTTACCTCCTTCGGGAAAAAGTTGACATACCAGAGATTTACCTGTTCTTGTGGCAGTCAGGAACACGAAAAGGACAATTGAGGGTATCGCAGTTCTTTTCGATTGACACGGCAAAAAGCCTTGTCAAAATGAATGAATATTATCCGGATCTTATGGAACGGATAGTAAGGCGAGAACCGAACGCATATCTGGCCGCCTTGTATTGGGATAGCGAGATGTTCGGTAGAAGCACAGCTGCAAGAAAACAAAACGAGAAGGGGATGACGGAAAAAGATTATAAGGCCGCCCTTTTAGAATTGTTTTCTGATATGGATGGAAATTTCCAAACGAAGCACAAGAGATATGTTGCGGAACGATACAGGAACTTCTTTATGAGTGTTTCTGCTATTGCGGACAATAAGGATTGCAAGGCTATATATGAAGGACTTATTTCTGGTGATCCAAAGCTGCGTTCCTATCGTGCTTTATATCAGAGAATCTATGGTAAATACATTACAGAAGCCAAAAAGAAGGAGGGCATGACAAATGGATAAGAAATTGAGTAGCCCGCTTTCTACTCTCCAATGGGTAGACAGGGACATGGTAAAACCAAACGATTACAACCCAAATAAAGTATCGAAGCAGAACTTGGAATTGCTGAAGCAATCCATACTAACCAACGGATGGACGCTGCCGATTGTCGTGAGACCAGATTTCACGATTATTGATGGCTTTCATCGTTGGACTGTTGCAGGGGAAGAACCTCTGAAATCAATGCTTGAAGGCAAGGTTCCTGTTGTAATTGTAGAACATAAGGATAAAGCCGGTAATATTTACGGTACTGTAACCCACAACAGGGCAAGAGGTACACATTTGCTTGAACCTATGAAAGCGATTGTTAGAGAGCTTATGGGAGAGGGGAAATCTGTTGAAGAAATCGGTAAGCAGCTTGGTATGAGACCAGAGGAAATATTCCGATTATCGGACTTCTCCAAAGAGGACTTTTTGAATATGATGATTAAACCAAATCAAGGTTATTCAAAAGCAGAGTTTATAACGAAGATTTAATGTTAAAACAATAAATATTCGTGAGAGTGACACACGGGAGGGCATACACCCTCCCTTTTGTGCGTCCACGATTGCAAAACGAACAGGAGAGAGGTGGTGATATGCCGAGAGCACCGAGCGAGAAAGTAACACAAGCTGAAAAGCTATTCAACGATGGTATGGCAATGGTTGAGATTGCTAAGAAACTGGAAGTTTCAGACGGAACAGTACGCAGCTGGAAGAACCGGTACGGATGGGGAAAAGCCTCAAAAAAAAACAAGTGCAACGTTGCGAAAAAAAATGAGAAGAAAAATGCAACGTTGCAAAAGAAAAAGAGGGGAGGTCAACCCAAAAATCAGAATGCAAAAGGCGGTTCTGGCAATCCAAACCCAAACCCTCCACCAGACAGAACAAAGCATGGCGGTTATGTTCCTGTATTTATGGATGCGTTGGATTCAGATGAGCAGGAACTTCTTGAGTCTATTCCAGAAGATACAGAGCTTCAACTGATGGAACAGATACAGCTTTTTTCGATTAGAGAGCGAAGAATACTTAAAGCAATCAATAAATACCGCGAACAAAAAGGAGAGGTTGCGGTAATGGATGTGAACCGAAGCGAGTCAAAGCGCTCGTTTAAAGACCAAGAGGAAGAGGCAGAGTACGATAGGCGCCAGAAGGAGAAGGTTGATAATAAAGAAATTCTTCCGGGTAAGTCCTATAATATAGCAACACACACAGCTAATAAGGATATGATCATAGCGAGGCTGGAACAGGAACTTTCTACTGTGCAGAGCAAAAAGACAAAGGCTATTGAAGCGTTGTCCAAGTATCGCATAGAAAAGGCAAGGCTTGAAAGTGAAAGTGCTGGCAACGATGCGGTTGATGATTGGATTGCAGCTGTATTGGGAGAGGAAGTGAGCGAAGATGAATAAGAACTCACGGACATTACGAAGAAAATTCTTTCAGAAGAAAATCCCAATATACAGGAAAAATCCGGTGCTATTTGCACAAGAGGTATTGCTGTTTGAGCCTGATGATTGGCAAAAACAAGCTTTGATGGATTTGGCAGAAAGCCCGAAGGTTGCAATCAAGTCTGGACAGGGTGTTGGGAAAACAGGTATGGAAGCTGTTGCTTTGCTATGGTTTTTATGCTGCTATCCCTATCCAAGAATTGTTGCAACAGCTCCTACCAAACAGCAGTTGCACGATGTATTGTGGTCCGAAGTCAGCAAGTGGATGAGCAAGTCTCCTTTGCTTTCAGACATCCTCAAATGGACGAAGACCTATATTTATATGGTTGGCAACGAAAAGCGTTGGTTTGCCGTAGCTAGGACTGCTACAAAGCCGGAGAATATGCAAGGTTTTCACGAAGATAATATGCTGTTCATTGTTGATGAAGCTTCTGGTGTTGCAGATCCTATCATGGAAGCAATACTCGGTACTCTTTCTGGTGCAAACAATAAGCTGCTGATGTGCGGAAACCCTACAAGAACATCTGGAACATTTTACGATGCTTTCAATGTGGATAGGTCAATATACAGGTGCCATACGGTATCGTCGGCAGATAGCAAGAGGACCAACAAACAGAATATCGAATCTCTCATACGGAAATACGGGAAAGACAGTAATGTTGTTCTTGTCCGTGTGTTCGGAGAATTTCCAAAGCAGGAAGATGATGTGTTTATAGCCCTTTCCATAGTAGAGCATTGCTGCATGTTGGATTTGCCAGACGATGTTCCTATTAAGCGAATATCATTCGGTGTGGATGTTGCGAGATATGGCTCGGATGAAACAGTTATTGCTAAGAACGTAGGAGGAAGAATAACGCTTCCTGTATCATTCAGAGGGCAAAGTCTTATGACAACAGTTGGAAAGATTGTGCAGCTCTATAGACAAGCTATAACAGAGTTCCCACGATACAGAGGGAAGATATACATTAACATTGATGATTGCGGCCTTGGCGGCGGAGTTACAGACCGCCTTGAGGAAGTAAAGCAGGAAGAAAAGCTCACACGAATGGTAATTGTTCCGGTTAATGCCGCAGGTAAAGTTCCGGAAGAAACACTTGGTGATGGGAAACAGAAAGCCTGTGATATTTACGACAATATGACAACATATCTTTGGGGCACAGTGAAAGATGCCTTGATGATGGAGGAAGTAAGTCTGGAAAATGACAATGAGCTTGTCGCTCAGTTTACTTGCAGGAAATATAGGCTGACGAGCAGGGGGAAGATGCTGCTTGAAAGCAAAGAGGAAATGAAGAAACGAGGAATTGATTCCCCGGATAGAGCAGATGCGGTTGCGCTGTCTTGCTACCAGAAAAAGACATTCAATATCGGAAGTCTCGTAGATTAGGAGGTGAGGAAATGCAGGACAATGAGAAAGAAAGCAGAGCAGATGGATATAAGAATCTGATGAATAAGTATGGTACTCAAGATGATGTGTCAGAGCAGTATCGTTTTGAGAGTGATGATCCTGTAACAGATGTGGAACTCACACTGAACTACGAGGAAAACGGATTGTTCGCTAAGATAATAGATATCCCATCTGATGATGCTGTTAGTAGTGGATTTGAATATGGTGTAAATGATGTTGACCTGGAAACATTTATAAATGATTCACTTGACGAGTTGGACTTTGAGGGTGCAGCTTCTACAGCTATCAAATGGTCGAGACTTTATGGCGGATCGCTTATGGTTATGATTATTGATGATGGCAAACAGATTGATGAACCTGTTGATTGGGATAACATCAGAGGGATTGATGAACTGCTTGTGTTTGAAAGACCTTTGATTACACCAGATTACAACAGCATATATAATCACGATCCAAAGACCGGTAAATGGTCGAAATTTGGAAAGCCTGAATTCTACGATGTATCTCCAATGTATGGCAAGCAGTTTCGTGTACACGAAAGCAGGTGCCTATTGTTCAAGAATGGAACTCTGCCGCAGTCAAGTTCAAGAACCGAGTATCGTTTCTTTGGAATGCCGGAGTACACGAGAATACATAAAGCCTTGCAGGAAACTGTTACATCACATGGAAATGGAGTTAAACTGCTTGATAGGGCGGTACAGGCAATTTACAAGATGAATGACCTTGCCAATCTTCTGGAAACAGACGAGGGCGAGGATATTGTTCTTAGAAGATTGCGTATAATTGATATGGCGAAAGGCATCATCAATTCTATAGCTATTGATGCGAACGGAGAAGATTACGATTATAAGACTGTGACATTTTCCGGAGTAAAGGATATTATCGATGCGACATGCAATATGCTTTCGGCAGTAACAAACATCCCACAGACGAAGCTCTTTGGAAGGTCACCAGCCGGCGAAAACTCCACCGGAGAGGGAGATATGGAGAACTATTACTCCTATGTGAATAAGATTCAGAAGTTGAACCTCAAAAGAAATCTTGGAGTGCTGATTGATATTATCTTGATAGCCGGAAAGTATAAAGGCGAGTTCGAGGAAATACCGGATTATACACTGAAATTTAAACCTCTTTGGAACCTGAGTGAAGCGGAACAGGCTGGGGTTGATCAGACGAAGGCGGCAACTGAACTTACAAAGGCACAGACCGCACAGGTTTATGTCGATATGCAGGCTCTTGATGCTTCGGAAGTCAGAAAGCGATTGGCAGAGAACGGAGAATTTACTGTTAATGATATTCTGGATGATGAAGACGATTGGGAGGCTATGGTAGATGATGCTCCGGTTAATGCCAATGAATCAGCCGAAACATCGAATACTGCATTGTCTGCAGAAACAAAAGCACCAAAGGAGCAGGAAGAAACTGAAACTGATTCAGCAACGGATACAACTATTCCTACCGGATGCGGTGTCATTGTTGTGAAAGATGGGAAAGTGCTTGTTGGCACAAGGAAAGACAATGGACTTGTGTGTGGACCTGGAGGACATATTGAAATAGGGGAAACACCGGAAGATGCGGCTATAAGAGAAACAAGGGAAGAATTTGGCATCAATATAGCAAATATAATTCCGGTAACTTTGATTTCTGGTATGTCCGAACAATATTGTCCTTCGCAGGTTTTTCTATGCACAGAGTATTATGGAAATCCAATATGCTTTAATACAGAGATGGAAAATGCCCGATTTGAGGATGTTGAAAGTCTCCTCGATATGAATTTATTTCTCCCATTCAAACTGTCGCTCGAAGAGTTTTTAAGACAGCTTAATGAAATCCGATTGACACTTGATGAAAGTCAAAGTAATATAGAGACAGATGGAGGTCCTGGCTCCGGAAGATACCCAAAGGGTAGCGGAAAAAAGAATGAAAAGAGCGGCTCTAAGAAAAAGAAATCCCAGTCCTTGCCAATGACTGCAAAGGAAAAGGCGAAGGTGACGCATGATATAAATAATGTGTATCACGCAAAGTATAAGGGTAAGTCGAGCTGCTATATAAGGACGCATTCAAATGAGCCAGATAGCCCAGCTTATGTATATCGATTCAGAAACCATGGCTTTGATGATTACGAAATATACATGAAGGAATCCACAGATTAAGGAGGTTGTCCTATGAAAGAACAGTTATTAGCTGAATTGAAGGAATTGACTGAAAATGTCTCAGACACATACGATGACTTTGTGTATGGAATAAACTGTACAATGAAAAAGCAGGATGAAGAGGACATTCAAAGTGTCATTGATTTCATCAAAGAGAATCCAGAGAGAACATCATCCGATATTATTGAGTATTTGGATGAACTTGGAATATAAGATACGAGCCTTGCTGAGCGTGAGGCTCTTTTCTTTTGCCCTGTAGTGCCGCTAATTGTGGCATTATGGGGCTTTTTTAGTGTCAACAGTCAAATAGACGATTATAAGCTAATTTCCGAATAAGAGGCAATGAGAGAAGGTGAGAGTTTGGATGAAAGATTGAGAAAAGAACTGTTGCGGTCTGAATTAAAAGAGCGGAATAAGGGGAAAAAGATTATCCGATGCAAATACAGACCCAAGTATCCTGACAGTGCAGAAAGAGAGTATGTAAGATTGATAAATGCCTATATGACCATTGAGAAAGAAGTGCTTATGAAGTATATACCAGAGATTAAGCAAATACTCAATGATGGTACACAGCTGCATACTGATTCCAAGAAAGATAACGAGAAGAAACGCAGGACAGCTCGTTTTTCAGCTTTGGATAATACAATAGTCCGTCTTACAATTCTTTTTAAGGCTATTCAGAGAGAGCTTGATAGTGCCTTTGGGCTTTATGATTTGAAAAGGCAGATAAATAGAATTGCCAACCTTGATCACAAACTCACAGTTCGGGAATGGAAAAAAGCAGTAAGTAAGACATTAGGTATTGATTTGCTTGATGACTATTATTCTGGAGAATATTACGCACAGATATTGGAAAAGTGGGTGTCTGACAATGTGGACTTAATAAAGACGGTTCCTAATCAATCTCTTGAGCGGATGAAGGAACTGGTTTATGAAAGCTATATGAAAGGTTCAACCACAACGAATATCGTAAGAGAAATTCAGCGCCAATATGGAATGAGTAAGCGTCATGCAAAACTAATAGCCAGAGACCAGACAGCGAAGCTTAATGCAGATATTACAGAGAGTCAACAGAGGGATGCGGGTGTGTCAAAGTATGAATGGTCTGGAGTAATGGATAGACGAGAGCGGAAAAGCCATAGAGAGCTGGAAGGAAAGATAATCAGCTGGGACAATCCGCCAGATGTAGGAAATGGCAGAAAATGCCATCCTGGACAGGATTATCAATGCCGGTGTTGCGCAATTCCGGTGTTTGATATAGATAATCTGGATTTGCCAGTTTGAAAGGAAGTGGTTGCATTGAAAAAGTGACAGAAAGCAGGAGGTGCAGAAAGTGAAGCTGAAACGAATTGACAGCATTTCCATGGATCAGACTTATTACACAGATGAAGGCTATCTTGTAGATCACCCAATTGTGACTACATGTGGCATATTTGAGTATAAGAATGATGATGGAAGCACACGGAGGGAACTCCGATTGCCTGAGAATGTCTTTGACAAGAAATCGTTGGAGAGTTACAAGGGCAAACCAATCATCATTACACATGATGCTGGAGAAGTGGATAAGGAGAATGTCCGCAGAGAACAGATAGGCACAATTATGAGTGAAGGATACAGGGATGGAGATAGCGTTCGCTGTGAGATTATTATTCATGATACAAATGCTTTGAAAAGTTGCGGATTGAAAGAGCTATCCCTTGGATACAGCCTTGATACTGATGATACTCCGGGAGTATATCACGGAGAGAAATACGATTGTATTCAGAAAAATATCGAAATCAATCATCTTGCACTTGTCGGAGAAGCAAGAGCGGGAGAAACTGCCCGCTTGAATATCGATGGCAAGGATGATGATACACAAATCTTAAAAGGAGGCAAAGTAATTATGTACAAACCTAATTCAAAAGGCCGCAGAGCTGATGAGGGCGAAGAGCTTACACCAGAAGAGATGGAAGCTGCTATTGCATTATTCAAGGCTCAGAAAGCCGCAAATCAGGCAACTGGTGAGGGAGTTGATGGAGAAAATCCAGAGGAAACACCAGCGGCTAATCCGGAGGAAAATGGAGAACCGGAAAAGACACCCGTTGAAAAGGTCAAGGAGAATATTGACCGCAGAGATGCTGAGGGTGATGGTATGTCACCAGAGGATATTATTGCAGAGCAGAAAGCAGACCTTGATACTCTCTTACAGGAGATTGACAAGATGCAGGCTCAGAGCGATATGAATGGTGATGAAGGAGAAGATACTGGAGAGAAAGATGAAACTGCTCCTACAGACGAAAACACAGATTCGGATGATGAGGGAGCGGGTGCAGAATGCGATCCGGAGAAACAGAAAGGAGTAAACATGGATTCTGTGGATAAAATTATTCAGGACCGCCTTGATGTGTGCCGAATGGCTGACCGATTAAACCTTGATGGAGTTGAGGGACTTTCGGTAAGAGAAGGAAGAAAACGCATTATCAAGGCAGTTAATCCGAAGATGAATCTTGATGGAAAGAGTGACAGCTATATCAATGCAGCTTATGACATTGCAAAGCAGTCATTCCATGAGAGAAAGAGCACTAATGATCAGAGAGAGAGAATTGCAGCTGGCAAGGTCCGCAAGGATGCAAAAGAGGTTAGTAATTCAACATCTGCTCGTAAGAAAATGATTGCGAATATGACAGGAGGTAGAAAGTAATGAGCACAGCAGTACAGACAAGTTATGGCTTTGGCTTTCCTAAAGGAGTGGCCGGCGGGCTGTTTGATTTATCGGCCCATGATGTTACAACAAGACAGGCGGAAGGTGATGGTGTTGCCTTTGGCCTTGGTGTTGTCGTTGGAACAAATAAAGGCACTGACGTAAAACTTCCGGCAACAGGTGCAACATCTGATGATTTTGAGGGTGTTGTAGTACACAATTCTGTTATGGTGGAAAAGGATATGGATAACAATGTTTCCATCAACAGCAAGCGTACAGTAGGCTGCCTTCATTTTGGAAGAATTTGGGTGCAGACTGGAGCAGCAGCTAAACCTGCATACAAGGAGAAGGTTTACTTAATTACGGATGGTGATGAGGCAGGAAAGTTCACAACATCTGCAGATACAGCAACCAAGGTGGAAGTAAATGCTATTTTCCTTGGAGAAACTGATAATGGCATTGCAAACGCAGAGTTCAGACCGGGTGCGGTTGTGAAAGCTGCGGAGAAATAAGAAGGAGGTATTCACGAATGAAAGATTTTAACATGGATGATTACAGTGCATTAAAGGGCTCTACCCTTGTTAAGGGGCTTGCGGGAAGTGAGCAGCTTCGTTTTGATAGTGTTGAATCTGCAACTGTATTCTTTGCCAGAGAGCTTGACCAGGTAAAGACAAAGACTTATGACAAGCAGTATCCGGAGCTCTCTGCATTGTCTTACTTCCCTATCACTTCTGAGGTTAATGAGGGAGCAGAAACCACAACATATTACAGCTATGATATTACCGGTATGGCGGCAATCATTAACAATTATGCCACAGACCTTCCTAGAGTTGATGTACAGGGCGAATCCCACACTGCTTCTATTAAGTCTGTCGGTGACAGCTATGGTTACAATGTGCAGGAAATGAGAGCTTCCAGAATGGCAGGAAAGTCTCTTGATGCCAGAAAAGGTGCAGCTGCAAGAAGAGCGTCAGATTATATGGTTAATAAGATTGCTTTTGCAGGCGATAAGAAACATAATCTCGTCGGCATTTTCTCTGATGGTACCGACATTCCTCTGTACACTTTGTCCGAGGTTGAAGTTGATGGAAAGAAGTACACAGACTGGGCACATAAGACTGCTGATCAGATTCTTGAGGATATCAATGGCATGCAGAAGTTTGTTGACAAGATTACAATGTCTATCGAAAAGCCTGATACATTAGCTCTTCCGTCGTACATTTACATGGATCTTTCAACAAGAAGAATTCCAGATACGGAGACTACTGTACTCAGCTTTATCAAAGACCATGCACCATACTTAAAGAACTTCGAGAGCATGGCAGAGTTACAGGATTCCGCTACTGATATCAATCCTACAGGAAAGAATGTTGCATTTATGTACACGAAGGATCCGGAAAAGTTCAGTTTGGAAATTCCGCTTCCGTTCTACCAGTACCCATTGCAGGTCCAGAAACTCGAGACAGAGATTCCTTGCGAAACAAGAACTGCTGGACTTATCATTTATTATCCGTTATCAATGCTTCTTGCATACGGAATTTAAGGAGGAAATGACATTATGAAGATTATCAATAAGTCGAGAAAGATTATCGGAATCAACGGAGAGCCACTCCTTCCTGGAGCGGATTTAGAGTTACCGGAGGGAATGGAAACCCATCCGGTAATTTCTTACTATCTGCAGAAAGGAATTGTGGTTGACTCCCAGAATGTCTCTGCGGAGGAGAAAACAGGTATTAGTGACCTTGAAAAAGCTCGTATCGAAGAGGAAGCTATTGCAAAGTATAAGGCAGAGCAGGAAAAGGCAGCAAAGACCAAGGAAGCTGAGATTAAAGCTGTAAAGACCATGAAGAAAGATGACCTTCTTACAAAAGCTGTAGGGATGGGACTTGAGGTAACGGACGATGATACCGTTGATACTCTAAAGGAGAAAATCGTAGCCGAACTCAGCAAGTAGGAGGTGACCATTATGGATGCCTTTGAAATTATAAGAAAGACCATGGGAGAGTTTGCAGATGTACCAGATGATACAGTACAGACTTTCATATCTCTTGCAGAGCCACTTATCAGCAAAAAGAGGTTCAGAAAGTTGTATCCGCAGGCTTTGGCATATTTAGCGGCACATAAAATGAAAATGTCTGGTTTAGGAAAGACAATCGGCATAGGAACGATAGGGGACACCATTGGTTTATCTTCTGTTTCGGAAGGTGAGACATCGGTGTCCTTTTCTAATAATCAGGCAGGAAACACTGCAACGGATTCGGAATTCGGATTAACGGTGTATGGTATGCAGTATCTTAATTTGAGAAAGCGCTGCATTGTCACAATTGTGTCGGCGGGTGTGGACTGTGGCGGTTAAAGTCAGAGAGAAAGTTACTGCTGATGGCAAGAAGTTTCAGAAGATGTTAGAGGACCTTGACAAACTGGAGGTACGAATAGGCATACAGCAGGGAGCTGGTAGCGATAATGGTGTGGATTTGGTTGATATCGCAATGTTCAATGAACTTGGAACTGTCCATATTCCGTCGAGACCATTCCTGCGAGATAGTGTTGACGCTCATTCTTCTGAAATCAATGCCTTTTTGCAGTCAATGAGGATGCAGCTGGTAAAAGGTGGCTCTGCAGAAGATGTACTAAAGAAAATAGGAGTGTTTCAGAAAGGCTTGATACAGAAAGAGATTGTTAATGGCGATTTTGTTCCGAATTCTCCGGAAACGATTAAAAGAAAAGGTTCTGATAAGCCATTGATTGATACAGGCCGCATGAGGCAGTCAATTAACTATGTAATACAGGAGAAAGGAGGGTCTGACTAATGCCATTCTTTGGAAACACATACACATTGAGAAGATATGGGGAAGACCAGATTATAGATGGATATCCGACTGCCGGATACGAAGACATCCAAGTTGTTCTTGATGTGCAGACTATGTCGGATGATGAAGTGATAGAAGCTGGCGGGAGCAGAGATGAACAGATGTTGAAAACATTTGGTAATTTTTCAATCAGAACATCGAAACAGGAAGAATGTGTTAGATCAGACCAGCTTCTGTATGATGGAAGATGGTTTGAATGTATGTCTTCTCGCCTAAGCAGGAATACAATTTTAAAGCATTGGACATCAACATTTAAGCTGATACCAGTCAGCGAGAACAAAGAGCCGAGCAATTCTGAAATGGAGGAAACAGAATGACATTTTCGGAGGTTAAGAAGTTCATTTACGAACTTGTTAAGCGATATCATCCAGGAGCGATGGTGGTGTGGACGAAAACCAAAGGTGTAACACCTAAACCGCCATATATAACGCTTGGATATAGCAATTTGAATAGGTCAGCTTTTCCTTTGTCAGACGATGAAAGAGAACATAGATATTTCAATTATGATTTCATTTTCGAAATCAATTTGTACACTGTGGGAAGAGAAGTTAAAGCTGGAAACAGCAACTACTATGAAAATACTGCAGTTGAGGACTTGGAAGAGTTTATCAGATTTCTTGATTCGGACGGAATAACAGAAGAGCTGGCAAAAAAAGATGTAACTATTGTTATGAATCCACCAATACGGGATTTGTCAGAGCTGATTGGAGACACGAAATTTAATTATCGTTCAATGTGCGAATTTACGGTATCGTATGTCGGATTAGCAGATGGAAAATATGGAGTTTTGGAAAGCAAAGCAGTTCCAAATCCGAGCGGTGGAGGAATGAAAGAATTTGCAGAGGTAGAAACCTATGCAATAGAAGAAATAAAAATACAGGAGGAAACAGACAATGGCGATTAGAAATAATCTTAATGATATTGTCAAGGTGGATATTGCAATTTCTACTCCCGGTTCAAGCGATGAGAGCTTTAGCAATGTGCTCCTTGTTGTCGAAGGTCCGGAAACAGGAAAGAAATCTACAGATAATATTGGAACAAAGGTCGTTAGTATTTCACAGGCATCTGAGCTTGTGGATTATGGATTTTCAACAGAATCACAGGCATACATTATGGCGAGTGTGGCATTTTCTCAGTCACCGGCACCAAATCTTATCTATGTTGTTGCAAGGCAGGTTACAAGCGAGGAAACAGACCCTGTTACTTATGAAAAAATCAGCGTAACACTTGATAGAGCCAAAGAAGCTGGCGGGTGGTATGGAATTGCCTTATCAAAGACATTTCTCACAAAGACTGACCTTGAAGAAGCTATCAAATGGACAGAATCCAATGACAAACTCTTTGGATTTACATTTATTGGAGAAACATTACCGGTCAGCACAACAAACTTCTTCCGCAGCTTTGCTGTTTATGGCGGTGGAGTACCAGATGTTGAGAGCAATCCAGATGAAAATTATTACATTTCTTTAGCAATGATGGCTAAGTGCTTTGGATATGATCCTGGAAGCGAAACATGGGGGTTAAAACCACTGGCGGCTGTATATCCGTGTAAGTTATCCACTGCTATGAAAAAATATTGCGATGAAAACTGCATTACATATTTTACAACTTATGCTAAAAAGAACGTCACAAGCTCGATGGGCGGCAAGGTGCTTGCAAACGAATGGATTGACACAATTCGATTCAGAGATTGGTTAAAGAATGACATGCAGGAAAGAGTATTTAATCTTCTTGTGTTGAACACGAAAGTGCCTTTTACTGATGAAGGTATTACTGCGGTTGAAGGCAAGATGGAGGAATCGTTAAAAGTGGGGCAGAAAGTCGGAGGAATTGCGCCTACAGAGTATGACGATGATGATAATGAAATTCCGGGATACACAATAACTGTGCCTTCATCCTCAAGTATGAGTGATTCAGAAAAGGCATCCAGACAGTTGACAGGCTGCAAGTTTACCGCCAAGTTAGCAGGAGCAATCCAAGTAGTAAATATCAGTGGCAACCTTGTGTACGCATAGAAGGAGGTGAAGGTTAATGCCAAGAGTAACAACTTATAATCCGAAAAAGATAACGCTTGCACTCGGAAACCATATTGCAAGTGGTTTTGCTGATGACAGCTTTATTGTTATTGAGCCTGCTGGCGATGGAAACAGCTATGTGGCAGGAGCAGATGGTGAAGTCTGCGTGAGTGTGGATCCGTCATCCATCTATACCGTAAAGGTATCTGTTCTTCAGAACTCTAAAACAAATGCATATTGCAAGAAGATGTATGAGAAGATGAAGAAAAATGGTAAGGGATTTTTCCCTGTTACAGTGAAGGATCTTGTTGGCAATGAGAAATTCAGCGCATCTACAGGCTGGATTACTAAGCCCGCAAGCAAAACTTACGGAAAAGCACAGAACAATCGCGAGTGGGAGATTGTAGTAGCTGATGGTGTAGAAAGTTAGGAGGTAAAATATGGCACGATTAAAGCAGCTTGAACCAAAGAAGGAAACGATTGGAGGTCTGAATTTTTATATAAGACCTTTTCCAGCTATGGTTGCCGCAAACCTTACGGGAGATTTAGCTTCGTTGCTTACCCCGGTTCTTGCAGCACTTATGCCGCTTGTAGGCAATAGCGACAATGAAAGCGATGGAGAAGATGGAGATTTGATGGACATTGATGTAAATGATGCGGCCGCTTCCATTTCAAAGAGTATGGAAGGGTTTTCTGGTAGCAAAGTTGAATCGATGATGAAAAAATTGCTCATTACTCATAAGAATGTAGTCGTTGAACTTCCTGTAATGGATGAGGACGATGTGGAGACAGGAGAGTATTCACAGGAAATACTTGATATGGATATCGTAAATGAGATTTTTTGCGGGGATGTACAGGACATGTTCATTCTCGCTTTTTATGTTATCCGTTTGAACTTCAATGGTTTTTTCAAGAGACTCGCCGGCCCATCTGGGAAAGTAGGCGAGTCTATAGCGAAGAAGATGAGGAAGATATTGTAAAATACGGAAAACTTGACACCTCGCAATTTTCCGAGCTGGAGTTAAGAATGTACATACTGATTAAAGCTAAATTAGCTTCAATGTTTGAGTTGAAGGAATATTACACCTTAGACGAGGCATTGAAGCTATATGCTTTATATCGTATGGATATGGATATTCAGAATGGAAAGGCTGAGGAAATGAGAGAAAGGAGGGAATAGCATTGACGATAAGAGACATTGCGGTTGCATTTGGTATTGAAGTTGATCAGAAAAGTGTCAGTGCGGCAGAGAATGCCATTAAAGGTGTAAAAAATATGGCCTCAAAGCTCTTAGGCGCTATTGGAATAGGCTTTTCAATTGCCGGTATTGCAAACTTGGCGGAAGCTGCGGCAGATGCAGAGGCATTAAAATCGCAGTTTTCGCAGGTGTTTGGAGATTTAGAGCAGGACGCTTCAGACAAGCTTGATAAGATTGCTGATGATACTGGAGTAACTGTAAATAGAATGAAGGGCAGTTTTACCCAGATAGCCGCATTTGCAAAGACAACAGGAATGGAGCAGGCGGACGCATTAGATATTGCTGACAGATCCATGAAAGCCGTTGCGGATTCTGCCGCATTCTACGATAGAAGCATAGAAGATGTAACTAATTCCCTCCAGTCTTTCTTGAAAGGTAATTTTGAAAATGACGCTGCTCTTGGTCTTTCATGTACTGAGACAACGAGAAATACAGCCGCAAATGCGTTGTACGGAAAGTCGTTTAAAGACTTGTCAGAAGCGGAAAAACAGCTGACATTACTGCAGATGGTTGAGGATGCGAATAAAGCCTCTGGTGCAATAGGACAGGCGGCCAGAGAATCTGATACATGGACCAATCAGCTTGGTAATTTGAAACAGAATGTGCAGGATTTGAAAGCGGCGGCTGGAAATGCGTTCTTAAAGCCGGCAGTAATGGTATTAAAACTGCTAAATTCCCTGGTATCAAAGGCAACTGTGGGGATGAAAAAGCTGACATCAGAGACAGGAATCCTAACCAAAGCATTCAATGGTATGCATGCTTTAGTAAAAAGATTGAAGCCAGCTATTGATCGAATGATGCAGACCTTGCAGATAGGGGCTAAAAAAGGCATGGGAATGGTGAAAAATGTTATAGATAAACTTGGTGGAGTTGATAACGCTCTGAAGCTCTTGGCTATTATTGCCGGAGCTTTTTTTATTGTAATGAATTGGAGCAAAATCATATCTGGAGCAAAAGCATTTATTACATTACTTACAAAGATGAAAGGCTTATTCAGCTTGGCAAACCTAAAGACTTTGGCAATAGTGGCAGCGGTTGTTTTACTAGCGTTGATTGTTGAGGATTTCATCAATTTCCTTATGGGGAATGATTCAGTTATCGGCACGATTTTCGATAAGGCAGGCATTGGTGCAGATAATGCCCGGGAAGCCATTTTTAAAGCTTGGCAGAAAGTGAAAGAGTTCCTGCTTAATGTATGGGATTTTCTCAAACAAGCTGCCGGAATGTGGGTTGACACTGTTAAAGGATTCTTTGAGAGGCACGGAGAAAGTATAAAAGAGAACTTTATGAGAGCCTGGGGAATCATAAAAACTTTTCTGAGTGGAGTGTGGACATTCATATCACAGTTAGCGGCAACGATATTTGGTGGAACAGAAGATAGTATTGATGGTTCTACAACAAGCACAAAGGATAAACTATTGTCAGTATGGCAAGCTATTCTCGATGCTTTGTCAGCGGTTTGGGATGCTTTATATGAAGCTGGAAGTGCTGTATTCAATGCTATTGCGACTGTAATAGAAACTGTATTTGGATGGATCCAGACATTTTGGAATGCGTGGGGTTCTACAATACTTGCATGGTTTAAAGGACTGTGGGACAACTGCGGACAATTTATAAATGGATTCCTTGAAGTAATAAAAGGACTTGCGAATTTTATAAGTTCTGTATTCACAGGAAACTGGTCTGGAGCATGGGAGGCTATCAAACAGATATTCTCTGGAATATGGGATATGATTGTAGCTTTCTTACAGCAGGCATGGAACACAATATCAACAGTTCTGACTATTGGATTAGGTGCTTTGCAGGCACTTTGGAACGCAATTTGGGGTGCAATAAGTGCATTTTTCTCTGGAATATGGAATGGAATAGTTTCTTTCTTGACAGGAATATGGAATACAATAACAAGCACTATTTCAAATGCAATAAATTCTGCTTATAACACGATAGTTTCAGTATTGCAGTCCATATACAACTTTTTCAGCAGTATTTTTTCAAACATAGCTAATTCCGTAAGTTCCACATTTAATAATATAGTGAGTGGAATTAAAGGTGCCGTTGGGAATATCAAATCTGCTATTGTTGATGGATTCAATGCGGCAATCAGCTTTATAACAAGCCTTCCGTCAAAGGCGGTCCAATGGGGCGCTGATTTCATCGGGGGCTTAAAAAACGGAATTATGTCTGGTGTGCAGGGGATTGTAAATGCTGTAAAAGGTATTGGAGATAAGATCAAATCATTTCTGCATTTCTCAGTTCCGGATGAAGGACCACTAACTGATTATGAAAGTTGGATGCCTGATTTTATGGGTGGACTAGCCGAAGGTATCAGTTCAAACGAGGACACTGTTCTTGACAAAGTTAAAGGGCTTGCAGGCGGCATATCAACCCTTATGAAAGGAGCTACAGCTTCAGCTGCAACAGCAACTGGAAGTGCAGTAAATAACACAAGTAATACGACAAATGTGACACAGAACAATACCTTCAATAATTCTTACTCTGGCAGTGATGTACAGGCACAACAGAATGTATCGAAGGGCATGAAACAGTCGGCACAGGATGCCACAAGCTATATGGCTAAAGGGCTGGCATATGCAAGGTAGGTGAAAAGGAATGGCAAGAAATCTTAAACCGGTTAGCATTGCCGGAATAGAAGGGGATGCTCTTATCAGCGAGGATATCAGCTATTCTGCTGACATTCCTGAGTATCCTGTTGAAAATGGTTACAATGTATCAGACACAATTATATTAAAACCTATTCAGTTGAGCATCACTCTATATATAAGTGATAGCCCAGCTACATGGAGAAATCGCAAAGGGCATAGCCCTTCTGCGGGCAGAACCAAGAAGATATGTGAGAAGTTTGAGAAATTGTATTTTCAGAGAAAATTGGTAAAGGTTGTCACTACAGACAAGATATATACCAGTATGGGAATCACATCAATGTCAATTTCTCATAGTTCGGAAATTGGGTACGCACGACAGATACAGTTTTCATTAAAGAAAGTGTATATAACCAAAAGAAAAACGGTTTACATACCTAAATATATTTTGCAGAGTGGAGAATCGAAGAAGAGTGCAGGAAAAGCGACAACGTCATCCAGTAGTTCAAAATCTTCGGGTTCTTCGACAAGCAAATCTGGAGGCTCTAATAAATCCGGAGGCTCTGGCAAGTCGAGTGGTGGAAAGAAGGGCTCTATATTATATAACATCGGGAAAAAAACAGGATTTTTGTAGGAGGTGGGTAAATGCTATATATTACAGTTCCGGATATGAACGATAGTGTATCGTCGGTGACGATTGCAGAAAAAGAGTATCTTATCCGCTTTACATACAATGGAACAGGAGATTTTTGGAGCTTTGGATTATCAGACACAGACGAAAATCCTATTATTTCTCCGACCAAGATTGTGCCTAATTTCCCACTGACACATTTTATGAATTTCACATCATTGCCAGATGGAATATTTGGTGCAATTAGTGAAGAAACAAGACTTACAAGGGAATCTTTCAATAATGGAACCGCAGAATTTGTTTTTATACCTTGGGATGAATGGGAGGATTAAAATGGCACAGGAAAATTTTATCAGAAGATATCTTATGAAGGCTGGAAAAATGGGGCATAACGGATTTCAAATCGGTCAAACTTCAACCGAGAATCCGCATGCATTGCATATAAGTTTTAGCATTGAAAAATCGACATCAGAAACTGCCAATACAGCCAAGGTACAAATATGGAATTTATCCCCTGCCAATCTCAGCATCCTCGACACGAAAGATTGCACAATTGAATTACAGGCGGGATATGCCAATCACATTGCATTGATTCTAGCAGGAAATGTAGTTACATCGTCAACTGAAATGGATGGGGCAGACAGAATGACGGAAATAGAAGTTGTCGACGGAAGGGTTGCTTTGAGAGATACATATATATCCGTTTCTCGCTCTGGAAAAGTTAACAGCAAGGAGGTATTTGACCAAATTGCAGGAGAAATGGGTGTGTCGGTTGTGTATTCAAAAGGTTGCAAATTCAAAACCTTACCGCATGGATTTAGCTATGTAGGAGCAGCTAAAACAGCTTTGAAAAAGCTATGTAAGACATGTGGTCTTAAATGGTCTATTCAGAATTCGGTTTTACAGATAAGGAAACCAAATGAGGCTATAACAACTAGGGCGTATCTTTTAAGTACCGATACGGGACTTTTAGAGGTGCCTAAGCGAATAACTATATCCTCCGAAAGCGACGATTCGAGCAACGGAAAAAGCAATAGTCAGATAGGCTATGAAGTGAAATATTTTTTGAATGGAGCGATTGGAGTGAATGATTATATAAGATTGGAAAGCGACAAAGTGCGTGGATATTTTAGAGTTTACAAGCTGACGATTGACGGAGACAATCTGGAAGGTGATTGGATATGCACAGCACAGCTTTTGGAGGTGAAATAATGTTACAAGAATTTGTAGAACAGGTCGAAAAGGCTGCAAGGTCGGTAATGGAAGAAATGCATACTGCGATTCCTGGAAAAATAACGGCATTTAATGCAGGAACAGGATTTGCAACTGTAAAACCTTATGGAACATACACTACTGATTCTGGAAGAAAAATGGCATACCCAACAGTAACGGAAGTACCGGTCATTATTCCTCAAAGTCAGGTGAATGATATTTATATTGCCTTTCCAATAACAGTTGGTATGGATTGCTTGCTAATCATTTCAGAACAGGAATTGGATGCATGGATAGGTGGCGGCGAATCAGAAAACGATATTCGGTTTGACTTGACAAGTGCCATAGCAATCCCCGGATTGTCCAATAAGGGCAACGCTGCTTTGAGGGAGGCTTGCCGTAAAAAGAGTTTGATATTGCAGAATGGTTCGACAAAGGTGTCGGTGAATAAAGACAATGTGGAAATCGCAGGAAATTTAATTGTGAGTGGCGATGTAAAAGCTGGAAATATATCTCTGAAAAATCATACACATGCAGGTGTGCACGGAGACACATCAAAGGCAAAATAAAGAAGGAGGCGAGGAAGTGGATATATTGCTTGACAGTAATGGTGACTTGGCATTCAAGGGAACAGACATTGTCCTTGCCAATTCTGTTCGCCAAAAGATAAAAATTCGGCTAAAGTGGTTTTTTCAAGAATGGAGATGGGATGATGAAGCTGGTGTTCCGTATTTTGAATATCTTTTTGTGAAAAATCCAGATATAGACCAGATTAAAGAATTGGTAGAAGAACAAATTTTCAATGTAGACGAAATTACGGAAGTTAATGACGTATCTATAGAAATTGATAGCTTAAAAAGGTCGGCAGTAATCCGATACGAAGCTGTTACAGATGAAAAAACATATAAGGAAGAGGTGAAGATTGGTGGCTGAATATGGAATTACAGATAAAGGATTTGAGATTAAAAGATTGGATGAAATATTGGAGGAACTTCATTCAGAACTTTCTGGAAAATTTGGATTTAACACCAGATTGGATCCTCAATCATTTCTGAATGTACTAATAACAACATACGGCGGACAAATTTCCGAGCTTTGGGAAGTGGCACAGGCCAGTTATTATGCAAAATATCCGTCTACAGCTGAAGGAGTAAGCCTTGATAATGCTGTGCAGTACGGTGGCATTCGACGAAGCCCTAATAAATACAGTTATTACACATTGCATTGTACAGGCGATGATGGAACGATTGTAAGACAGGGAGCTACAGTTGCGACAAATACAGCACCACAAGCTAAACTGGCGGCTGTTTCAGAATTTGTTATAACGAGGGAATCTTTCAACAAGGTATCAATAAGGGTATCAGCTCCTATTACAGGGGCTATATATTCTGTATCAATAAACGGTGTTCAGTACAGTTTTACAAGTGTGTCCGATGATGAATTATCAATCATTGAAGGCCTGAGTAAAGCTGTAAATCCAGATGGATATAAGGTATCTGTGAATGAAAGCAATATTACATTGGATGTGATCAGTGAATCAGCATCAAGGAGTGGAATACTTGTGCTTTCTGACAATTTAACAACAGCAAGCGTTACAACACTTGCTGATTTTGCAACTATAGATTATGGAAAACTTATATTTCCTAACGGAACGATAACAATCATGATTACAAATATTAGCGGGTTCAATGCTGTTGAGAATTTGATTGCACCTACATACGGAAGGTTACAGGAAACGGATGTAGAACTTCGACATTCATATTTGGCAAAATCGGCTATTCGCTCTACAAGGATGATAGACAGTATTTGTTCTCAGTTAATAAATAATGTTCCGAATGTAGAAAGTGCAACAGGATATGAGAACAATACGGATGATACAGACGAGGAAGGAAGACCTCCGCATAGCGTTGAAATAATAGTAGATGGCGGAGATGAAACAAGTATCGCAAGTATTATTCTGGATAAAAAAGCTGCTGGTATTCAGACGTTTGGCTCTATTACTGTTAATGTTGCAACAGAGTATGGAGACTCCATTCCTGTAAGTTTCAATAGACCGGAATACATTTATGTCTGGATGAAAGTTACATTAGATGCAGACAAAGCATATCTTCCTACAAATTATGCAAACTTGGCGATAAATTCAATTGTCAAAGATGCTTCCAAATTACAGGCAGGTGACAATATGTTGTCACAGACATTCAATGATGGGATTTATTCGGCAGTGGGCGGTGTAACTTATGTAGATATTAAATGTGCTGCCACAAAAGACAAAGAGCGTATTCCGACCAGCGATGAATACACAAAGGTAAATATAAATGTTGAAAGCAGACAGAAGATTGTGGTTGCAGATACGAGAATTGAGGTGGTGTATAGTGGACATTCTTGATAAATGGTTGGATGATTTACCGCAACAGTTTCAAGGAAAGAAATACATAGAAGCCCTTATTTCGGTGTTCGCAAAGCAATTAGAGGACTTATATAAGGTATTCGAACAGCTTGATACAGAGACAGATTTAGATAGTGCTGTTGGTATGAATTTGGATATGGTCGGAGATATTGTGACACTTACACGAAAAGAAGCTGGTGTTCTTGCAGGTATTGATGTTGAGGATCCTGTTATTAGCGATGAGAGGTACCGCCAGTTCTTAAAGTATCAGATGCTGGTTAATACAAATGAATGTACCTACCATGACCTTATGGATGGATTGGCATTATTATGGGATGTATCTCCGATTTATTACAGAGAAGATCCAGCACTTCCTGCTGTGATTATCCTCACAATGCCATTTCTTACACCAGGCGGAAAAGTTGTAACATTGGGTGAAGTTCCGATGGTAAAGCCGGCAGGTGTCAGAATTGAATTTGAGTATTATATCAAGGCTATCGTTGAGGTAGCCTTTAATTTTTGGATATCATCCTATGACGTACCGAGATGCAACACTATTGTTTGCGGCACACACCCAAAGAGAGCAACACTTGGAACTATTATTGAAGTTCGCTGTGAACAGGATGTGAATGCTTTGATAGCAGCTTTTGAATCAAGCAAAACAGGTACAATTCGGATAGGCGGAACTGCATATAATGCGACACTTGGACAATTGCTTAAAAAGGATATAGAAATTGAGATTGACAGCAACCTACAAATCGTAGACTTTCTGCAGTCTGGACAAAGTGTGGCAGGATTGAAGCCAAATAAGGCAAAGAAGGGAATGATAATTCCGAAAGATATTCTTATCGATGGAAGCACATATTTACAGAAATACAACATGCCAGCTTCTGGCCGTCAAACATCTGGCGGTGGAGTGCTGGCTGATTCTTTATCCGTGGATGTTCAGAGCGGCATACAAGCTGAGGAAAATATAATGCTTGGAACATCAACCGAGATATATGCCTCGCCAGAGCACAAAGCTGGTAAAGCATATAAAACGCTTGCTGTTTCATCATCAGAAACAGAGGCAGATGTAAATGTATTCATTGCTTCGGCTACCATCAGACGATGTGGAACCAGAAGCTGTGGAAATAAAGAATAGGAGGTAGCAAGATGGGATTCTGGGAAAAAGATTTTCTCGACAGAAGACGGCAGGAATGGATGAGCTCTATTCATAAATTCCAGTACCAAGTAAATGGAAATTGGTATGATGCCAAAATCAATAGTAAGAAAATCACAGGCAACAAGATTGTTTTTATTGTAAGTTTGCTCACCACTCCCAAGACAGCCCACACAATTACCGGAATTCGCCTTTGGGACATTACCGGTCGCATTTGTGGAGGACTGGAAGTTGCCGTTAAAAGGACGGCAAATCAGGGTGTGTTAGCTAAATTTGAATTTCCAATTTACGAGAAAGGAGATGAATAGGGATGAATGTATTACCAGAATATTTGGAAGGCAACAGAACTGGCTCATACACACCAGAACAGTGGCTTGACGAAGTAAAGGACAAAAATTCGGACGAGATTATCCAGGAGGGAACTCCAATGGATGCCGAACACTTCAATCACATGGAGCAGGGCATTCATAACAACTCACTTATGTTGGCTCTTTTGTTAGAGAATGTAAAGCATACTCAGCAAAGCGTAGAGTCTGTTGATGGTGAGGAACTTGAAGTTACATTGACCAACACAAAGGATTTCTATTTTAATAATTCTGTTAAGACTGTGGCGCTTGCGAATATGCGTAGCACATTGGATTACAGGGTTATCACAGAAGTACAAGGCAATCCTGTAAATGTTGGCGATGTGGTTGTCTATGATAAGCAGGTGAATGGCTTTAAGATTGCTTTTACAGGCAGTGCTAAAAGCGTGACTGTTCGCTGCTTTGTACAGGGAGGAGGTACGATGTAGTGGCAAATATCATTATTCACAGTGACGAAAGAAAAGCTGAAACAAACAGAACCCTTCGTGATTATGGTATCAATCCGGAACATGCAACCAAAGCACAAAGGGATATGGCGGATTGCGTAGCCCAAAAGACAGGCGAAGCCTGCAGAGAATTAAGGAGGTATGACAGATGAAAGTCGTAGAGGTAAATGTTGGAAAGAAAATTGAGTACAGTGTATCGAAAAATAAGATTACATTTGCTGATGAGCTGATGCTCAATTGCGAAAAGTTGGAGAGAGATAATGATGAATGTGTTGACATTTGCATTGCAAAGAATGGGATGATTACTTCTGGCCAGCTTGGTGAAAAGTATGCAGCACAAATTGAGATTCCGGCAAGGCAGTATATTGAAAAGGAAGTTCCTAATCCAGATTATGATTCTGAGGTAGAAAACAGCAGCGAAACAATTATGGAAAGAACCCCTGTTCCATTCAATATGGCAAATGTTACGCTCAAATTATATGCAATCGAATAAGGAGGACTATTATGGGAAATTATGATCAGATGGCAGCTGCGGTAAGCGAGCTGTCAGGTGGAAAAAATGTGGTATTACTGGATGACATCGGAATGCCATCAATTTATGTAAGAATTCCAAAAGGAAAAAATTCAGAGCTTGTAAGCGGCCTTAGCGATAATGTTCATTATGCGTTTAATGTGGACAGTGTCGAGAAGACCGCTTTTTATTATTCTAAGTATCAGAATATTATTGTAAATGAAAGGGCATATTCTCTTGGACACAGAGATCCTGCAAATTCCATAAATTGGGATGCTGCAAGAAAGGCTTGCGAAAATAAAGGAGCGGGCTTCCACCTTGCAACAATGGCAGAGTGGGCTTATATTGCTCTCTGGTGCCGCAAGAATGGCACTATGCCGCATGGAAACAATAATTACGGAAAAGATTCGGCTTATACACATGAACACGGCGAGGAATCTTCAAAGGATAGCGGAAAAACTGGAAGATGTTTCACGGGTTCTGGACCTGTAACATGGAACCATAACCATCACGGAGATGGCATTTGTGACTTAAACGGAAATGTATGGGAGTGGAATGCAGGCATGCGTCTTGTTGATGGAGAAATCCAGATCATTCCATACAATAATGCGGCAATGGGTAGCAAATGTGATATGTCGGCATCCTCTACTCTCTGGAAAGCAATTAAGGCGGATGGCTCGCTTGTAGAACCTGGAACAGCCGGAACATTAAAGTGGGATTGGGTATCTGGTAAAATTCAGCTTACTTCTGGTGGGATTACATATAAGACTGATAGCGGTGTCGGTGGACAGTATAAAGATATGACACTTGCAAGCGGGCTTACTGCTCCAGAAATTGCAAAGATGTTATTGCTCTACCCAGACGAACCAAACGGAGATTACGCAGGTGATTATCATTGGTTCAACCCTGTTGGCGAGCGTTTGCCGATTTGCGGGGGCAACTGGGACGCTGGTGCCGGCGCTGGTGTCTTCGGCTTGGACCTCGGCGATCCCCGCTCCGATGCGGGCTGGTACATCGGTTTCCGCTCCGCTTTTGTTGATCTGTAATCTGTTGCACTGTAATCTGACTGAGGCTGCGATAGCAGCCTCTTATTTTATTTTTTACCTTGCAATAACGAAATACGATATAAAATAACAAATAAATCCGAAGCAGAACTATGTGTGGTAGAATGGAAAAAAATATGGTATAGAGGGACTTTATGGAGGAATTAAAGATATTACAAAAGACCTTCGATATGATGAACTATGCTTATCCTGCATTGGCACAATATCCAAAGGGCGAGAAATTCGCCCTTGTTGTGGATATAAAGAGGTGCATGGATGTTATGTTGGAGAGGATTATCGAGGCCAACAAAAAGTATTATAAGAAAACTACACTACAGGAATTAGATGTAGAAGTGGAAAAGTTAAAGGCATATGTCCGATTGTCATATAACTTAGGTTTTTTACCTCCGAAAAAATATGAACAATGGTCCGGTCTGGTAGTTGAAATTGGCAGAATGGTAGGAGGCTGGATAAAGAGTGTAAGCAAGTAGGGTACGGAATACTGCGTTTGCCGATTTGCGGGGGCAACTGGAACAATGGTGCCAACGCTGGTGTCTTCAACTTGAACCTCAACAATCCCCGCTCCAATGCGAACTGGAACATCGGTTTCCGCTCCGCTCTGCCTTCAAGTCAGATGCTGCAGACCTAATGGGTGTGCAGTCAGTACAGAGGTGTAAAGGATTCCGTCTCCTTTGCTCTCGCAAAAAAATGTAATGGGCATGAATGCCGGTAGTAGTATAAGCGAATCCCGCAATGCTCTGAAAGGAGATAATATGTCCATTAAAAATGTGTATGCTCAAATTGTATCTTTTGATAATTTGCTACAGGCTGAGAAAGATGCCCGAGCAGGAAAAAGATATGAAAATGAGCAGCTAGCATTCTGGGGTAACCTGGAAGATAATATACATTCGATATCCGAAAAACTTAAATGCCATAATTATCCGCCAGACATATACCATCATTTTTATGTGTATGAGCCAAAATTGCGAAAAGTAATATTTTCTGATTACACAACAAAAGTAATTCAAAGGGCAGCATACAATGTACTCAATCCTATAGTTTGTAAAGGGATGATTAGTGATACCTATTCATGTATAGAAGATAGAGGACAACTTAAATCTATGCAGAGATTAGCAGGGTGGGTTGATTTTGTAGAGAAAAGCGGTGAACGTTGGTACTATCTGAAAATGGATGTGGAGAAATTCTTCTATCGAATGGATCATGAGGTGCTTATGAGCATAATCCGGAAAAAGATAGGGGACAAGGAAGCGGTTAGATTCCTTGAACATTATGTGTGCCATGCTTCCAGAGCATTTGGACTTCCGCTTGGAGTAAAGTCACCACTGGAAATATCGGATAAAGAAATGCTGTGGGATGTAGGGATTGCCATAGGTGGCGGATTGTCGCATATGTATGGCAATATGTATTTAAACCCTATGGACCAAATGGCAAAGAGAAAAGAGGGCATACAGTATTATATTCGTTATATGGATGATGTGATTATTTTATCGACGGACAAGGAGTTGCTACACAGGTACAAGAATATGTTTTCTGATTTTTTAGGCGATGTTCTGAAACTTCGATTAAATAATAAAACAGCAATTAGACCTGTCTCACATGGCATGGAATTTGTTGGTTATACTATTCGCCCTTTTGATGTTCGATTGAGAAAAAGTACAAGCCTTAGAATGAAAAGGCATTTGAAAACAATACAGGAGCTTTATCGTGATTATGAGATAGACCTTGATAGAGCCCGCTCCACTCTTATGAGCTATAAGGCCTTGATGGACCATTGCGACTGCAGGGCTTTGGAAAAGAAAATATTTGAGGATTTTGTTCTTACGCACAATCCGAAGGAGGCTGATACAGACAATGGATGAAGACAATATGTTGGAACTGCTCGAACTTTATATGGATATGGTTGAAAAACAGGATGAAATCATATACCGCCTTGGAAAAATCGTAGCCAGACAGGCAACGGATATTCAACTGTTGAAAAATGACAGGGAATTTTCGGACGATAAACTAACGGAGGATACAGCAATTGTAGATGAAGTTATCGGGCAGTATAACGATATGAAAAGCGAATTAGAGCCGTAAGGCTCTTTTTTTATGCCCTTTGGAAGGAGGTGAGAGAACAATGGAGGATCCAATTACAAGAGCTGAGTATGAAGAATACCAAAAGCGAATGGAGCAGGAAGACCACAGGCAGAACCGACGGATTGAACAGTTGGAGGAAAATACCAAGCAGATCAACGCTCTTACGGTATCAATAGAAAAACTGGCACAGAGTGTTGAAAGCATGGTTAGGGAGCAGGAGGCACAGGGGAAACGTCTCGTGTCTTTGGAAAGCAAAGACGGAGAAATGTGGAGAAAAGTCGTTGGTTATGTAATAACTGCGGTAATAGGAATTGTCCTAGGATTTGCATTTACGCAAATTGGAATGTAACTTTAGTTGAGATTATTTATAGGAGGAATCATCATGAACATGGAATTTATTATTGCTAATGCGTCACAGTTACTTGTTGTAGTTGCGGTTATCTGTACACTGATTTCTGTAATTACAGAGTTCACAAAGGAGATTGGTATTCTTAACAGAATTCCTACATCTTTGCAGGTCTTAATCCTGTCAATTATAATTTGCGTCACAGCCTTTTTTGCATATATTTCATATGCGAAAATCACCTTCGTGTGGTATTACCTTGTGGCTGTAATTTTTGCTTCATTTATTGTTGCTATTGTTTGCTGCAAAGGTTGGGAATATCTGATTACTATTTGGAAAAGGTTCTATAAGCCGGAGGGTAAATGAGAACGGTGATTATGGTCTACATAATCATTGCAATTTTAGGATTCGTAGCAGGAGTGATTTTGCTTTGCAGGACAATGTATAAATCTATATCCAAAAGACACACAGAGAATACACCGGGGATAGTAATATTCCCGGTATTTCTTGTGTTAGCATCAATAGCATGGCCGCTGTGCCTAATTGCACTTTGTGTACTGACCATAAAAGAATTGGATAATGAACAAAATAACTATGATCAAAGAGATTTGTAGGAGGAACACATGAAAGAACAGGATTTTATTCAGAAAATATGTGGATATGCGATAAGTGATATGAAAGAGAACGGAATTCTTGCCTCTGTCACGATTGCTCAGGCGATTCTTGAAAGTTCCTGGGGGACATCTGAATTGGCGAAGAAAGCTAATAATTACTTCGGCATGAAATGCTCTTTGAGCAGCAACTCGTGGGGGAGTGTATGGGATAGAGTATCAAAATACACGAAAGTCACAAACGAGCAGGATGAAGCCGGAAAAATTTATACTATCAAAGCGGATTTTAGGGCATATCCAGATATAGAAATGAGCATAAAGGACCATTCAATGTATCTTGTTGGTGCTATGAATGGAACGGAACATAGATATTGTGGTATCGCAAACGAAAAAGACTACAGAAAAGCGGTTGAAATCATTAAAGCTGGAGGATATGCCACAGATATAAATTATGTGTCTAAGATTTGCTCAATCATAAAGAAATATGAATTAACACAGTATGACGAAATGGAGGAATTGAATATGGGAATTGAAATCAGAAAGCAGATTGCAACGAATAGTCCCTGCAATAAAACGGGAGATGAAATTACTGTAAAGGGCTCTATGTTACATAGTGTAGGGTGTCCGCAGCCTAAGCCGGAAGTATTTGCAAAGATTTGGGAGACTTCTACAGGAGCCTGTGTTCATGCAGTTACAGGCGCTGACGCTTATGCAATTCAGTGTTTACCTCTTTTCCCGGAGCGGAAAAAGGCTAGAAGAGGATGGCATGGAGCAAGTGGAAAGAATGGCAGTGTCAACAACACACATTTATCTCTTGAAATGACAGAGCCGGCTACAATTAAGTATGTGGGAGGGGCTACATGGATTGAGACAGGAGACGGAAGCAATACCAAGAGACATGTCCTTGCAACATATGCGAATGCAGTACAGGTATTTGCTAAATGGTGCAAGGAATTTAGGCTAAATCCATTGGAGGATGGTGTAATTATCTCACATCATGAGGGAAATCAGAGAGGTATCGCAAGCAATCATGGGGACGTTGAGCACATTTGGAACAAGTTCGGACTTACTATGGATCAGTTTAGAGAAGATGTTAAGAAAGCCATGGGAGGACAGACGATTGACACAGTGCCAGATGCACCAGTAGATAACAGCAGCGATGATACAAGTTCACAGGCTGTCAATCCTTTGAGTGGTTCTGCGAAGATTATTTACACAGGTGATGATGGACTTAATGTAAGAAAAGCACCTTGTATATTAGACAAGTATGTTGATCATGTTGAACATGCAGGCACATTCACTGTGGTTGGTATATCAGCAGATGAAAAGTGGTACAAGTTAAAGAGCGGGCTTTTTATCACAACCATACCTGAATATGTATCATTCAAAGCAACACCGGAGCAGAAGCAGCAGACAGCAGGCACAGGATATTACAGAGTAAGAAAGAACTGGGATGATGCGGACTCACAGATTGGAGCATTCAAGAATCAGAACAATGCCATTGAATTATGTAAGCAGAACAGCGGATACAAGGTATTTGATAATGATGGCAATGAGATCTATCCTTGCATCAAAGATGATGGTACTCCTTTTAAGTTCCGGGTGACAATTCCTGATCTCAGAATCAGAAAAGGACCAGGAACTACTTATGATTACTGGAAGAAAAATGGAAGTCCGGAATATACTGGTAAAAATGTATTTACAATCATTGATACAGCTGAAGGTCCGGGAGCTAAAGTCTGGGGATTATTAAAATCGGGAGAAAAAGACAGAGACAGATGGATTTCTCTTGATGAAGATTATGGAAACAGACTGTAATAGTCAAGACGGTCAGTTGCTCCATAACCTATACCGATAAGATATAACACAATCCGCTATAAAATAACAAACGACACAAAAAGATGTCAGAAAATGCTATTTTATAACGGAAGGAGCAACGACGTATGATAAGAATTTTACTATCTACAAAGCTCGGCGAAATGAAATGGAGTCAGGCGGATCTGGCCAGGGCAACCGGAATCAGACCCAACACCATCAGCGAATTGTACCATGAGTACACAGATAGAGTGAATTTGGAACACCTCGACCTAATATGCGAGGCTCTACATTGCGAACTCGATGAACTGATTGTTAGGGTGCCAAATGATTATGCGAAGATTACCCACACCAGATCCGGCTCCTTGATTTCGTCAGACAAGTAGTGCTGCAACACTGCTGTCATAGAGAAAGACGTTCAAGGACCGAACGTCTTTTTTTATACCACAATATTTATCTGCATTCAATGGTATTTCTATCCAATGAATTCTCAAATAGTGTTAAATCAAAATTGTTATCAATGTATCCCTGCCGGATGGTTTCTATGTAGGTCAAAGATGGTCTTCCGGGTGTACGCTGTTGGTTCATAATATAGACCATAGCTCTTTTCTTTTTCCCACCAATATCAACCATTACATTCTGCTTATAATAATATCGGGGATATCCTTCATATATATCTAATCTTTTCTCGTCTTCTGGTTCAATATTCCATAGTAGAACAGGAACATATGAACCATGCTTTTTGGCTATTGTTGCGTGCGAATTGGTTGCACTGCCTCTATATAAAAGTTCCCAGTTAGTTAATTGTCCAGTGCCATAAATACTCGCAGAGGGGCATCTATAAGCCATCTGCTTTAAGTTGAGATTGCTTCCGTATGCTACATACAATTTTCCCATATTATTCTCCAATCTCCCCGTTGTGCCGGTAGGTCAGCACTTTTTACTAAGCTGCTCGACAAGTCATTCCGGCAGCTTTTTTAAGTGGTGTCATAAGATGAAGCCTGCATGTTTTAAATTCGTCTCCATAAAGTCCGAGGCGGTGAGTTAGAATGTTTCTCATAATTGTAACTTTCTGCTCTGGTGTGTATCCATCCATTGAACGGAATACGATTTTTTCTTGTGAAGTGATAGCCCATGCAGATACCGCCAAACAAAACTGTATGTAGGCCTTGATTTTTCCTGCGTGAAGCGTGCTGTTGAAAAGTCTGAATTCCACTGTACCCTTGGTGAAGAAAGAATGGAGATTTACTCCATGATATCTTGTAGCATTGTAGTGCTGATGATCGATTCCACCGCAATAACCATCATTTGCTCTGCTATACCAGATTTCTTCGGCTTTTTCTTTTGTAAGATTCTTATCCTTTTTCATAGCATCAAGTAGCGTTTTGTTAAGTTTGTGGCACCAGTTACTCTCGCGGTCTCCGATTTGGAGAGCTTCGTAAATCAGATCCTGTCTGGCTGTCATAAAGTTAACTAATCTTCTAAGAGATGCTGCTGTATGGTTTGCACCATCGACATGGATATGAATGCCGCAACTGCTATGAGCCTTTGCTCCGTTCTCTCGGAGTTTTCGTATGATGTTTTGGAGAAGTTCAATGTCGGAATAATTGAGCGGCGGTGTTACAAATTCGACTCTGTATTCGTCAAGAGGCTCGATTGTATCATCGTTTCTTATTGGTGTAATAGATGAATCTCTCATAATTTTCCATTTACGAGCTGCCTGATCGGCAATCGTGCGTGTGTGGTAGCAATTTGATTCTGGATGAGAAGGCACTGTTCCAAGAACTTCGGCAACGAGACGAGCTGCTTTTTCTCTTGTAATACCTGTCATTTCTACTTCAACTCCGAATAATTGATTTTTTATCATATATTTATCCTCCTAAATCATATTTCTGTTTTATTGAACTTTTATTCTGTTTCTATGAATATATTACCATATGTACACCCAGTGTCAATGCTTTTTTCTAATATTCTGAATATTTTTTCTGAAAAAGCAGAATAAAAAGTTGACAAAACAGAAAAATGAATTTATAATAAAACAGAGGTGATTATATGGTTGATGAAAGATTGAAAGAGCAATACAATCAATCGGTTGTCGAGCTAAAGGAAGCTCTTAAAAGAGATCGTATTTTTGGCAGGATTTACCGAAATATGATTGTGATAATGGATAAATTAGAGAAAATTTTGCGAAAGATAGGAGGAGAAAGAAGATGATCAAAAATACACGAAATATCTCTGATTATTTCTGGGACTGCAGTCCACGTCATAATCTTAATTGTGGTCCATGCGGTCTTGCGAGAAACAGCTTTGGGTATAGCCCTTATGAAGTAGGAATTAATTATTTGAATGTAGGAAGATGCAGCAGCGATACAGAAAATTGTGCGGATTGTCCGCTTAATCCTCATAAGGAAGGAGTTGCACGATGATATCATACGATAGACTATGGAAAACACTAATTGATAAGCACTTGAAAAAGACGGAGCTTCGGGATAAAATAGGAATCAGTAATGCTACATTAGCGAAGCTTGGTAAAAACGAACCTGTCAATCTTAAAGTTATAGATGCTATATGTCAGGAACTTGATTGTGATATTGAAGATGTTTTGGAGATAAAACATTAAATTTAAGGTGGTATTATGTACGTTGAACAGGATAATAAAGTGCATTTTGACAAATCTGATTTAATTGATCCGGTTATTCCTTCTCCGTTTTGGGAAAAACCATCTATCATAATGACGAATCCAGAGGTTCAAATTATTGCAGAAAATTGTGATAATGGAAAAAATGCACAGGCAGATGAATCTTATAGATTAGAACATCAGCCTATATTTGATGCATATACTGGTATTGACAAAAACATAAATGATGTTATTATGATGTTATTAGAGAACACAAATAAAAGTAATGAAAGTAATCACAAATAAAATTCATAAAATTAGTGGAAAAATTAACGATGAACGTACACAGAAATGCTGTTACGAAATCGAGTTTGAATAAAAAGGTAAATCCCTACAAAGCCTGTATTTATGGGCTTTGTAGGGATTTTTTAGATGGCGATGGGTACGATTTGGGTACAAAATTTTATTCTTTTTTTGCCATAGGATTTTGCTGGATAAAACAAATTTGCTGGGGAACTGAGTTTATCATTTTAATGAATTTTTCTTGCCCCAACATTTTGACAAGATTGGCAATTTGCTGTGTTTGTTGCTGTTTGTCATAATAAAAAATAGTAGTTTTTACGCCGGACCTATCTATTAAATCTTGAAGAACATCTGCATCGGTTACATCTAGTGAATGACCGAAGATAAAAATATTATTGCAAAATGGATTATCAGAATCTTCTAATGACTTGTAATTTCTAAATGTATATGTAAGCTCATCCATCTTATTTATCCATTTACGATATGTAAATCCTGTTTCGTATAATATTCGCTGTGTAAATTTTTTGTAAATATTATAATTGGTGTATTTGTCTTTTTCGTTATAGGAATAATATTCGTCAATGCCAAGTACCATATTGTTATATGCTGATTCTTGAGTTTCACCGTGAATATAGTGGATATCAATTTCTTTTTCGAAAGAGTAATTACGTATAAAAGTGTGAGTATAATTGAAACACAAAACAGCATTGGGGTTGACATTTTGGATGTCAGGAGAAATTTCTTTGACTGGAATTTTTTCAACGTAGTTAAGAAAATATATTTCGATACAACGAACAAGACGTCTTAAATCGGAATAGGATTTATCTAAAAAGTCACGAAATGTTACTACGTAATTGTCTGGTCTAAAATTACTCTCTAAATATTTTTTAAATGATAGTTGGGATAGAAAAAGTTGAACTTTTTCATCATGTTCTCCAGAGGAAAATTTTTTAAAAGGAAGATATAGATTTTGTTCTGTTCGATCTATTTGTTCAATAATAAAGCTAATTTCACTCTCAAAATCAATCCAATTAATACCTTTCATTTTACCCTTTATATAGATTTCCCTTAGGTATGAAAACCAAATATTATTGTCAAGATTATCATATATTTCTTGTATTTTAGAATCAGAATTGGAACAGTTATTGTACCCGGTTTCTATTCGAGAATCAAATGCATTTGTGACACTTTGGAACAAAAATTCGTTAGAAGGTATGTTATTAAGATGCGTGTTAATAAATTTATCTTTGCCCCCATGCCATGTAGAAGTACATCTTATATAATATAAGAAATTGAGGACATCTGAATAAGTTGTCGGAAGACCGTGTGCTAAATCGAAACCGTTCCCAATTATTAAAATGTTCATTTCTCATAAACTCCTTTATCAAATGTTATTTAGATGTAGATAATCCAATCTTATCCATAACCTCATCATGTGTCTTCTGAATCTTAAGTCGTTCCTGCCACGGTTCTGATTCCGGATAAATGTCCATCCAAAGGTTGAAGTTAGCTTCTGCTTGCAACAGGGCTTCTCCACGCTTCTTAACGTCCTTAATTTCGTTGCATTTTTCAACCTCGTCCATATATTCTTCATACCGCTCTAACCATGATCGCATCAAGGTTAATGATCCGAAACTAATGCCGACCATATCATTTCCGTCCTTGTCTTGGTATTCAAAAAGCTCACCACTGTATTGACGGAAGACCTGAAACAATCTATGCATGGCTTTCACACCGTCAAAATCTGAATTGGCAAGAACTTCAGGATTAACAGCAAGTGCGGCTGCTATTTTCTCAAGAGATGATGGCTTGGGGTTCCTTCTGCCGCTTTCGTATGCACGAATATAAGCTTCGCTGGCACCAACCATTTCACCTAATTGTTTTTGTGTCAGATGGCGTTCCTGTCGGATACGTCTTATATTTTCACCAATGGTCATTGAGATTTCCTCCTAATTTAAGATACGAATATTTCAATATTAAATATAGGATAACACATCAAACAGAAAATTGAAAGAAAAAAAGATATTGACACGAAACAAAAGCTACGGTATTATGAAAACGAAACAAAATGATACTACACAGAAACAAAAAAAGGGAAGAACAGTATGAACGAAAAAATTTATTACAGTGCAGAAGACATCGCAAATATGCTCGGTGTGAGCATGGGAAAATCCTACAAAATCTTGCGTGAGATGAATAAGGAACTGTCTGAAAAAGGCTTCCTTACAATTGCAGGCAAGATTCCGGTGGAGTATTTTCGTGAGAAGTGGTATGGAGGAGCAAAGGAGGTGGGTGCATGAGTTGTAGCGCAAAACGAGATCCGAATGGCACATGGCATATTCAGTATCGTTGGACAGACTGGACAGGAACCAAGAAAAAATCTCAGAAGCGAGGTTTTAAAACAAAGAAAGAAGCTGAGGAGTGGTATGCACATTTCATAATGCAGCAAACTTCTGATCCGACCATGACATTGAACGATTTCTGGGAGATATACAAGGCAGACATGGAGAAGCGATTGCGGAAAACTACCATGAAACAGAAGGAATACGTGATGAAAGACAAGGTGCTTCCGTATTTTGGAAATACACCAATCAATGCAATCACAGCACTATGATACGCAAATGGCAGGGAGAGATGATAGATAAGGGATTTAAGCCTACTTATCTGAAGACAATCAATAATCAGCTTAGCTCCATTCTCAACTATGCGGTGCGTTTTTATGAATTGCGATCCAATCCATGCCACAAAGCAGGCAGTATGGGAAAAAGCAAAGCAGATGAACGACCATATTGGACATTGGAAGAATTCCAGAAATTTTCAGATGCGATCATGGATAAAAGAGATTCATGGATGGCATTTCAGATATTGTTCTGGACAGGTATGCGTATCGGAGAGTTACTTGCCTTGCAGGTGAAAGATGTGGATTTTGAGCACGGAACGATACGTGTAGATGAGTCACTTGCAAGAATTGACGGGGAGGATTTGATTACAGCTCCAAAGACAGAAAGTTCGGTACGAGTGATCACAATTCATAAGGAGTTGCAGGATGAAATTCGAGAGTATATTGATACGCTTTATCGCCCGAGAACGGGAACCAGATTATTTGCAGGAAGAACAAAGAGCTTCTTTGAGCATGAAATGGAGCGAGGCATAAAGCTGTCGGGAGTGAAGAAAATTACAGTGCATTGCACCAGACACAGCCATGCAAGTATGCTGGTACAGATGGGGGTCAGTCCGATAGAGATTGCCAAGCGACTGGGACATGGAAAGGTAACGACAACAATTGAAACCTATTGTCATCAATCAGGAGATGCACAAGAAAGAATTGCAGACAGGCTCGGAAAAGTGAATCGGGGTGAGGAAGATGACATGTAAACGAGAGGATAGATTTCGGAATAACACAATCGCTTTCTGGCTGAGTGATGAAGAAAAAGCAGAGGTCGAAGCAAAAATTATCTTGTCGGGAGTGCCGAAAGGTGAGTATTATCGGAAGGCTGTGCTGGGACAGGAGATTACGGTGGTGTCAGGCAGTTATATGTCATTTCGATTATCAAAGGTGTTGGAGCAGATCTGTGAAGAGTTGAACAATGGGAATTCAGAGAGTGAACTGCTTTTGACGGCTTTAGTAAAGGAATTGATTGAATTACAGAAAAATGCCCCTGCTGGTAACAGGGACATTACAGAATAAAAAGGAAAAGCCTTTCTATCCACAACAAATTTATTATAGCAAAGGCTTTCTCCGTAGGAAAGGAGAAATTTATAATTTGGATATATTTTCAGAAGTGAAAGCGCATCTAACCGCAAGACAGGTGGCAGAAAGTTACGGACTGCATGTTCGTAGAAATGGCACTGCCTGTTGTCCGTTCCATGATGACAGACATCCGAGCATGAAGGTGGATAAAAATTATCACTGCTTTGCATGTGGGGTGGGCGGAGATGCGATTGATTACACGGCAAGAATGTATGGATTATCCCAGTATGATGCAGCAAAGAAATTGATTGAGGATTTTAATTTGTCAATTCATACAGAAACAATGAGTAAGAAAGAAAAAGAGAGACTTCACAGGGAAAAAGAGGAGTGCATACGCATTATCCGAATCAAGAAAAGATTTTCAAGGTGGCGTAGGAAAACGACAGAATTGTTAAAAGAAGCACTGGTTCAGATTGATGATAGTGGACAGGTACTTTGTGCTAAGACACCAGATGTAACGTTTTCTGATAATTATGCCATGATGCTTCATGCAGAGCCAATCATTAATTATTGGCTTGATATTCTCTGTATGGGTAGTGAGCAGGAGCAAAAAGAATTATTTATACAGGGCAGAAAAGAGGTGGAAAATATTGCAGGAAATGTCAGCAAATGGCACAGAAGTATCGTGGAGCGATATCGGGAAAGTGCTTGATGATGAAATGAGCAGTATTGAGGATGTCCGGACTGATCTTGTAAGAAATGATAAGGGAAATGTTTGCCAAAGTATTGATAATTGTATGACAGTTTTCCAAAGAGATCCTTTGTTGAAAAGTGCAATCAGGAAAAATGAGCTTTCAGGAAAAATCGATATTGTTGGTGAGATGGGGTGGGAAAGAACATCTTGCAGCGTGACGGATACAGATGTTTATCAGCTCCATTGGTATCTGGAAAAACAGTATGGATTAAAAAATGAGAGAAACATTAACAAAGCGTTGAATATCGTTGCAAGTGAGAACCGGTATCATCCGATTAGAAAGTATCTGGAACAGCTTGCATGGGATGGCAAGTATCGAATTGGGAAGTTGCTTCCTAAATATCTGGGAGCTGAAGATGATGCCTATACCAGGGAAATCATGCAGCTTCTTATGTTGGCAGCGATACATAGGATATATGAGCCGGGCTGTAAGTATGAAATTATGGTGTGTCTGGTAGGAGGACAGGGCGCAGGAAAGTCAACATTTTTCCGATTCCTTGCAATCAATGATGAATGGTTTTCGGACGATCTGAAACGTATGGATGATGACAATGTGTATCGGAAGATGCAGGGACACTGGATTATTGAAATGTCTGAGATGATGGCTACTGTGAATGCAAAAAGTATTGAAGATATTAAGTCATTTATCAGCAGGCAGAAAGAAACTTATAAAATTCCATATGAAACGCATCCGGAAGACAGACCAAGACAATGTGTATTCGTTGGTACTTCCAATAGTATGGATTTTCTCCCTTTTGATCGAACCGGTAATCGTAGATTTGCACCGATACTTGTACACCCGGACAGAGTGGAGAAACATATTCTGGAGGACGAGAAAGAGGCAAGAAATTATATCATTCAGGCATGGGCAGAGGCAATGGAGCTGTATCGAAACGGTCAGCATGAATTGAAGTTGTCCAAAGATACAGAAATCTATCTGCGTCAGATGCAGAAAGAATTTATGCCGGAGGATGCAAAAGTTGGAATTATCCAGTTGTGGCTGGACGAACTGCCGCAGGATTATGTGTGCAGCACCATGATCTATAAGGAATCATTTGATCATGAATATGATACACCAAAGGACTGGGAATTAAAGGAAATAAATAATGTCATGAACAACAGTATTTCCGGTTGGGAGAAAATATCATCCCACCGATTTGCGGAATATGGCATACAGAGAGGCTGGCGCAGGGTTGTAGATAAAGACGGATTTCATAAATTGCCAGAATACGCAGAAACACCATTTGACAAAAAATAAGTTTTTTGATCCCCGTTTACAAATTCTGTTTACAGCCTGTGTATGCGGGATGGTAAACAATTCTGTTTACGAAGAAACACAGTGAATACGTATGATGCAGAAGTTGTAAACAATGTAAACAGGGAAAATGGCAAAAGAGTATTGTGACGACAGGAGTATGGGCGCTCCTGTTGATGGATGAAATAATCGTCGGAGCATAAAGAAAATGGAGGTAATACATAATGACAACAGGACGACTTGGATATAACAGTGTAAATGACAGATATGGACTGCTTGTGTCAGATCTGTGGGAACACAGCGGATTTCACTGCGGGGAGGGGCTTGAGGTCATGGTAGATGACAAATGGGTACCGACTCGCATGGAAATGTGCTGGAACGATGATGGCAGTCATGACTGGTATCTCGTTGGCACTCCTTATTTCGGTGATCTGGAATATGTCAGAGTAAGGGTATAAGGAGTGACATTGGATAATCGTGGCACTGGTGGCAGATGTGTACTTACATGTGCGTTGCCAGCGTTGGGGTTATCCCCAAGAAGCCCTCGGCGCATGAGAGCCCTCGGAGAGCGCCTAGTTTTGATGCGTAGTGTCAAAACTAATAAGGCGTTACTTCTGACAGAAGTAACAAGACTTTAGCTAGTTTGAGAGTAAGAGATTGGAGGTGAAAAGCAGTGGGAAAGACGATATCATTTGTAAAAGGCAGAGGGCATATTAGCCACAACAACAGAGATTTCATCAGCAATAACGTAGTGCCGGAGCGGACGGACTGGAACCGGACTTATGTGAAAGAGAGCATAGAAACAGCTTACGATACCTGTTTTGGACAGGCACTAAAGGACTGCAATGCCAGGCAGAAACGAAAAGACCGACAGAAGCATGACTATATCACGGAGATCAGAAATTCCAAAAATAAAGAGAAAGTATTTTATGAGAATGTGGTGCAGATCGGCTCGAAAAATGATACAGCAGTTGCAGATAAAAACGGCTGCATGACAGAGGAAGCAGAGAAAGCGGCGAAGGTTCTTGAGAAATATGCACAGACGTTTCAGGAGAGAAATCCGCGCCTGTATCTGTTCAACTGTGTGCTGCACATGGATGAGGCGACACCGCATTTGCACATGGATTATATCCCGGTGGCGCACGGATATAAGTCTGGCATGGAGACACGGAACAGCCTGACAAAGGCGTTGCAGCAGATGGGATTCGATAAGGCAAAGAGCCGGAATGAGAATGAAACTGTTGCATGGCAGAAAAGAGAGCGTGAATATTTGACGGAGCTTTGCCGGGAACAGGGAATAGAGATAGATGTTCTCGGAATTAGCCGAGATAATCTGACCTTGCCGGAGTACAAGGCGGCTATGCGGAAGGTTGGGAGTCTGGAAGAGCAGGCAGATAAGATCAAGGAAAATAATATGGAGCAGAGCCATGAAAATATACAGTTGAAGGTGGAAGCCCGGAAACTGAATGCCGATGTGGAACAGTTGGAGGAACGTGCAGTAGAGCTTGCCGGACAGATAGAATTGCTTGAAACAAAGGAGAAAGAGCAACAGGAAAGAATAGATAAATACGGCATCAGAGCCGATGGGATTGACAGGATATCAAAGGAAGTGTCAGCAGAGGTCAAGATAGTAAAGGCTGCGGCGACACCAGTCAAATCCATATTTGGCAGTGAGGAGTATGTCAAGGTCAAGAAGTCTGAATGGAGCCGGATCGTGGCGACATTTGAGAAATCACTTACAAGGAACAAGCTGCTGGATAAGTATGAGGCAAAGATAGCTGAACTTGAAAAGACAGTGGACTATCTGAAAACACGGGTGGAGAAATTCACAAATCACATAAAAGAAATGAAGAAATTTCTGACGGAGAAGGATCTGCTGCATGAGTTCCTGAATCTGACGAAAAAACCGGAACAGGAAACTATGCAGGCAAGGATAGACAGGAAGAATGCAGAGGCAAGAGCAAGGAATGAGCAGACAGACCGGGATGGTCGGAGAAAGAGAGGAATTTATGAACATAACATATGAGAAGAATGGAGATTATCTGATACCGAATATTGTGGCAAATCCAGAGCCGGAGGGCGAGCTTAGAAAGTTCGGACTGATGAGACAGAGTTATCTGAAGGAATGGCACAAGGGGATTTATACAGGGATGGTGCTGAAAGGTACGCTTATGGAGCATTTGCTGGAGGTTCAGGAACGGGCAGAGAAGGCATTTGATCGGTTGGTGGAGCAGATGGCGAGAGTTGAGGGTGTGACGGAAGAACTTAAAGCTGTGGATCAAATGGAGTGGGTTAGATGGATGAATAATATACGGATGATGGCGGAGGAGATTGTGAGGGAGCAGATAATTTATATAAGAAGTGCTTGAATGTGTATATAAGTGTGTATTTTGGTGCTGTTTTTAGGAAATGATTAGCAATAAATAGTAGATATTAGTAATAAATGGTTAATAAAAGCATTAAAACATATTGGCCTGATTTGTGTTTTAATTTTAGATATGTTAAAATTGATTTATTTGAAAGGAGTTTGTAATAATGGTGGAAAACGAAAGATGGGTTTCTATGGCAGATATATGTAAGCATCTTGGCGCGAGTCGGGATACAGTAAAGAAGATGATAAAATCGCAACATATGCCTGCGTATAAAATTGATAGAAAATGGAAGTTTAAGATTAGTGAAGTAGATGAGTGGATGCATACGCAGAATAGTATAACAGATGAAGAAAGAGAGGCTATATTGAATGCTGAAGACAATTGATTTATTTGCTGGTGCAGGAGGACTTAGTCTTGGGTTTGAAATGACTGGACAATTTGAAGTGTTGGCAGCTGCAGAAATAAATAAAAATGCTCAAGCTACATACAAAAAGAATCTTGTTGAGGGAAAAGATAATTTTGTTTTTATTGATAATGTGCTTGGATATGATTTTGCTTCGCTGAATAAAAAATTTGATGGTATAGATATTGTAATTGGAGGACCTCCGTGCCAAGGATTTTCGAATGCAAATAGACAAAAAAACCATCTTATTAGTATGAATAATGGTTTGGTTAAGGAATATTTCAGAGCAATAAAAGAGATAAGACCGAAGGCTTTTGTTATGGAAAATGTAAGTATGCTAAGGTCGGATACGCATAGGTTTTATGAATCTACTAAGGATTTTGATGAAATTAATCAACTTATTGAGAAAGGATTTGAAATTCCTAAAAGAGAAGATAAATTATATGTGACGGAAGAGGTGTTTCAAAATATAGATTATACACAAATTGATAGTGTTGAATTTGAACATTTTATAATTCCGGCAGATTTATTAAAGCTATTGAGTGTTTTGAATAAGAATTTTAGTAATGAAAATCGTTTAAATAAGTTTCTTAAGAAAAACAGCAAGAACATAGTCAAACGTATTACATCGATATTGGATGCGCAATACAGTAAAGAGTTGATATTAGATGTAACTGTTACAGATAGGCTAAAAATAATAAGAGATGCAATTATTAATGAATCTATTAAAGAACAGACGGATGATGTTGCATATATTGTTGGCCTTGAAAAAATGATATCAATTATCAATGAAATAAAGAGCAATGGTTTAATTGGGCAGTTTATTATTAATGAGAATGGTGCGTTGGTTTACAAAGTTAATTCGTATTCAGTAATCGATTATGTTAATGCGATATTAGGAGGAGAGTATATACAGGTAGGAGATACTGTAAATGCAAAGTGGTTTGGTGTGCCACAAGAGAGAAGAAGGTATATCGTTATGGGTATTAGGAAGGATTTATATCCTGATGTGACCCCGAAACTGCCAATACAGCCAGAGCAATTGCAGGCTGTAACTGTTGGTGAGGCTATCATGGATCTAGTTAATTACACGGTGGGATATGAAAAAAATTCGGTGCATATTCCATATTGTGAGGATGATAAAATTAGTGAATATGCAAGATTGATGAGGGAAGGTAGCACTACAGTTAAAAATCATATTACAACAAAGACTACAGAAATTGCGATGAAGAGATTTAAAAAAATTAAACAAGGTAAGAATTTCCATAGCCTCTCAGAAGAGATGAAGTTGACATATGCAAAGCCTGAAAGGACTCAAAATACAATATACTTACGACTTAATCCAGACGAGCCATCGGGGACTGTAGTAAATGTAAGAAAGTCGATGTGGATTCATCCTACATTAGATAGAGCAGTCACTGTCAGAGAGGCTGCTAGATTACAATCTTTTCCAGATACATTTGAATTTGTTGGTACAAAAGATTCGCAATTTCAGCAAGTGGGCAATGCGGTTCCGCCATTGCTTGCTAAAGGAATAGCGGAAATTGTCTTGAAATATATTTTATAAATAACTACAATAACAGCAAAACATCCGTAAAACATTGCCGGTATTTTACGGATGTTTTGTTTTTTTTGGAAAAAATATGATGATAATCAAATTTAAACATGGACTACAACATATGATATGATAATATTTTAAAAATGTTGGCAATATTCTGCAAATATTATTGACATACGCGACAAGAACGTGGTATATATAAAATATAACAAGACTGGAGGCATTTTCATGGAAAATAAGAAAGAAACAAAGCGAGACAAATTTGTACGATTAGCTGAAGCACGTACCAATAAAATAATTGATATGCTCCAACTGTTGGGAAACTGCTCGAACACAAGTGCGTATGATTATACTCAGGCAGACGTTGATAAGATATTTAATGCTATTGAAAGTGAAGTGCGTGAAGCAAAGAAGAAGTTTAGCAAAATGGACAGTAAGAAAAGTACAAGGTTTACATTGGATTAGGAGGAACAATATATGGGTAGTATGACGCAGATACCACAAAATTACAAAAACAATGTGGATTGGATTATTGGTGCTTATGAAGATGCGGGAGTTACATTCCCTAATGGATTTCAAAAGGATGCAATACAGAATGCAGTAGGAGCACGTAAAAATTCAAAATGGAAAAATTGGGCATGCGATATTTCAGTGATAGAGAATGAACATGGTAGATTTGTCGTTGTTGAGGACTTTGGAACGATGGGATTAACTGGAAATAACACACCTGCGGAAGAAATTGATAAAATGATGGCAGAAGGAAAAAATCTTCCTGCTTCAGAGAGACTTTCTCGTTTCACATCTATGTTTAATTCTGGCGGAAATAAAACAGGTGGTGGGCTTTTTGGAGCAGGAAAAAGCGTTTATTCTGTAGCTTCAAAAACATACACATATTATTTTGATTCTTTGAGGGAAGATGGTCGTTATGTTGCTAATGTTAACAAGTGTGGACGTGTGATGTCTGTTGCACTTGAAGATAAAGAGGCAGTTGAATATATTTATGAGAAGACCGGGTTATCTCCTAAGAATACACAGGGAACACGTGTTATTATACAATGTCCTAAGGAAGAACTTGTAAATTCAATAATGGATGGTTCTATTATTCCATTTATCCAGGAATCATGGTGGCTTATTATTCAACGACTAGATGAAGGAGCAGCTATTAGTGTAAATCATAAGCGAGTTGAAGTGCCTTCTGATATTAAAGATGCAACACATGTATTTGAATTACAGAATCCCGAAAGTTATGTTGCTTCATATAAGGTTAAGCATTTTGGACTATATGTGTTTGAGGATGGAAGTAACAGATGGCAGGGTATTTCTTATTACCGTAAAGGCATGAAAATTGGTGAAGTTGATATCAAAGATGTTCCTGATAAACTCAGAGGAAAATTTTTGGGGTACATCGAGGTTGATGAAGAATGGGAAGATGGCCTTTCGGAAATTGAAGATAAGGTTCATTTTGGCGTTAGTAAAGGGAAAAAAGGTCGTGTATCATATCAGAACTTGAAGAATTATTGTAATGAGAAGACAAAAGCTAATCTAATTGAATGGGGTTATATAAAAGATCACGAAAATGAAGATAGGAAGTTACGAGATGAACTTAAGAAAATAGCAGAGGAGGTTCAGGAGCTTTTTGATGATCTTGGGTTTGAAGATCTGGGAAAAGGGCCTCAGAAAGCTGATTTTGATGTGCGTTGGCAAGATATCAAATATCCAATCAGCGGAACAGAGAGAGTTACTAGTGGAGATGAAATTAAATTTGCGATGAGAATAAAGAGTTCATATGCAACTGACAAGAGATTTGAATATAAGCTATATGTTTTAAATCCTAGTACAGGTACAATTGTGTCTCAGATCGAAAATGACAGGATTACAGTTAAATCGAACACTGTTTTTAAAAAGGATTTTGTTCATGTTATAAACAAAACAAATTCTGAAAGATATTCTGAAAACCGTATTGTGCTTTCTGTTAAAGTTATTGGAAGCGGAAAGGAAAAAAAGAAGGAACTAGTTTACTTTTTTGATATAGATAGACCAGACAATAGCAGAAATGTGGTAAATCTTTCACTTCATGAGTGCATATTCCCTATTGAAGGAAGCAGAAGAGTGAATTTTGATGACACCATTCAAAAAGTATGTTATAAGGTGGAGAATAAGCGTAATCAAACATTACACTATAAATTAAATATAAGCATTCACAATGCGAGTGATTTGACATGTCCAAAGATTGTTGATGTTGCATCATTTACTGGCGAAATCGCCCCTTGTGATGAAGTAATTACACCATATATTGATCAAATTGTGTTTGCACGTAGCATTTATGAATCACATTTAATAGAAGGTGTTGTTCAGCTAAGAGCAAGACTGATTGCGAATGGTGATGATGATCAGTTTGAAAAAGGTGATAAAATTACATCGTATCATTTTAATATATATCTTAATATGGATGAAAAAAATGGAAAAAATGATTCGTTTGATGTTCAAAGTATAGATGCACCAGATAATTATCGACGTTCTTGGTTTACGCCAGGAACAAATAGAGTTATTTATTTAAATGTGGGACATGCTGCATATCTGAATGTTAAGGATTATCCGGATATTCAGCATGAATATCTTAGGGAACAAATGCTTAAACAGTATGTTTTGTTGTACTTAGCTGAAGGAAAATATGATATGTTCGGAGCTGAGGGGAAAGATTTTGCAGATTTTGAGCCTCAAGAAGCTGCTGATCAGGTGATAGAGAAAATAGAGAATGTTTATTATAGAAGCTTAGAATGAGGGGAGACCAATGGGAAATATTGTTAGACTGGTAGAGGGTCACTTGGTTTATGACGGAATGCTATCTTCAAAAGAAAAAGCTACAATTGATGATATTTTGTCTGCTTTGCAAAGTGAGATTCCGGTAATTGAAGCGGATTTAGCAGAGGAATATGGACAAGGTGTATGGTATAAATACAATTTGGGACTGTTCTTGGGAGAGTTACTTGAAAAGTATAATATTTCTGTTTCTGAAAGAAGACGGTTTTGGGATGAAATAAAAGACTTGGCTACAAAGGAGGAACGTAAGAGAAACGAAGGTGCTAATTCTGTAACAAGAAGTTTCTATCAACAATGTTATATATTGTCTCAGCAGGATAAAGAAGTAGTAGAAAAACTCACATGGAGACAATGGCAGGATATTCTAGATCGTGTGGGTAACAGAGAGGATCCGCGTATATTCGAATGGATAAAACAAATTCCTTGTAAAATTCGTGAAGATGATTGGAGAGAATTTGAGAAGGCTCTTAATCTATATTTAAAGAGCAAAGATACAAGTGTGTTTGAAAATGATGAACTTTTTGAAATATATGATTCTATTATGCTTATGTGTAAAAAATGGCGTGAGTTATTTAAAATTTTTACAGAAGAGCATCCTAAGTCTGCTAAAATTAAATCTAAATCAGTCTGGGTAAAAAAATATTATGCATGTTGTTTTGCCAAGAAAAAAGAACATAAATCAAAAGTTGTGACAGAGGAAATATGCAAGTCAGTATTTACAGAACTAATGGATTATTGAATAATAGTTATACGAGAGGTGTGGCAGTTGGTTAAAAAACATAAAAATTGGACAAGAGAGGAAACGATACTTGCGTTTGATTTATACTGCAAAATTCCATTCTCGAAGATTTCTAAGACAAATAAGGATATAATTGAATTGGCAAAGCTTATAGGACGATCTCCAAGCGCAGTTGGGTTGAAGATGGCCAATCTTGCCCGTTTTGATAAAGAGCTACAATCTAGAAATGTTTCTGGTATGTCACACGGAAGCAGACTGGATGAGGAAGTCTGGTATGAGTTTTGTAATGACTGGGAAAATTTGTCGTACCAGGCTCAGAAGATATTAGCATCAAAGAAACAGACAACAGTAGAGAATATGCTAGAGTATGTTGATATTGAATATATCCCAGAAGGTGAGGATAGGGAAAGACTTGTAAAGACGAGAGTAGGACAGTATTTTTTCAGGATGTCAGTGCTTAGTGCATATTCAAATAGGTGCTGCATAACGGGACTATCGGTTCCTGACCTGCTTGTATCCAGTCATATTAAGCCGTGGAAAGACAGTAATGTGCAAACGGAACGGACAAATCCAAGTAATGGTTTATGCCTGAATGCATTGCATGATAAGGCATTTGACAGAGGTTTGATTACACTTGATCACAATTATAACATTGTTGTATCGCGTAGACTAAAGAATGCAAAAATGGATTCAGACACACAGGAATGGTTTAAGCATTACGATGGATGTAGAATCATGCTGCCGGACAGATTCCTCCCTGGACAGAATTTTATAGAATATCATAATGATGTCGTTTTTATGAGGTGAAAAAGGTGGATAACCTTACTAAAGAACAGCGCCGAATGAATATGCAACATATTCATTCCAAAGATACTAAAATAGAAGTCATACTTCGCAAGGCATTGTGGAGCAAAGGATATCGCTACCGAAAGAACTGCAAGGATATTCCAGGTAAGCCGGATATAGCATTGACAAAATATAAGATAGCTATTTTCTGTGATGGGGAGTTTTTTCATGGAAAGGACTGGGAGGTGCTGAAACCGAGACTGGCTAAAAGCAATAATAGCGAATACTGGATCAGCAAGATAGACAGAAACCGTAAACATGATGATGAGGTAAATAAGAAACTTTTGTCGGAGGGGTGGATGGTGATTCGGTTCTGGGGAAAGGATATTAAAAATCATACAGATGAATGTGTTAAGGTAGTTGAGGAAGCCGTATTTGACTGCATAATGAGAGAAGAATTGTAGAATAACAATTCAAAGTTGTAGAATGTATAGATGATGAAAAAAGATAACGTATGACTGACAATAGCGCTGGGCAGCATAGCGTTAAGAAGGAAGGTTAGAAATGAGTAACAAATTAAATGATCTCGAAATGGCAAAAAAGCGTGACCATAAGATTATGATTACAGATGAGGCAATCAATAAAGTGCCACGTGTTCAGTATAAAGAAATATCCGAAACAGAATATGACAATCTGCGGGAATTGGCAAGGCAAGTCCTACAGATCTCAAAAGATGAAAATGATTCTAATGAAGTAGCGGTAACATATAGTCTTGAGAGTGCCAGATTGATAGAAAAGGGAGAACGCTACATTGGAATTTCGTTGGGAGCGGAGCATGGAGTTGATCCTATGAGTGATACCACGTCATATCATTTGATACGTGCATCCAGAGATTGCGTAGTTTTGGTGTTGCATAATCATCCATCATTGTCGGCGTTTTCATTATCAGATATCCAGTTTTTATTGACGTACGATACAGTTAAACTCATGGTAGTCGTCACAAATCTTGGAAGTGTATCGTATTTGGTTAAGAACGGTAAATATGATTTTGAAAAAGCGGTAGATTTGCTTAATGAAGCAATCGACTTAAATAATAAAGCACAAAAATTAAAATACTTGCAGGATGCAGCAGACTATTTCTTGAAAAACTGTTATAATGTAGGTATAAATTATGAAAATCGATAGGAGGTGCATAGTATGATGGAAGAACATGTTGTATTAAGCGAGCGACCGGAAGACCAGTTAAAAGCTGTAGAATGGGCGCGGGAACAAAAGAAGAAAATAACAGATGATAAAAACAGACGTATCGCAGATGCACTCATGGAGAAGATGACACCTATGATTTTAAAGAACGGTGCACGGAAGTAGAATGGGTACAATTTGGGTACACCAGAAATTCAACCATATAAATAACGCACAAAACCGTATCAAAATGATGCGATTTGCAAACATGAAATTACTTCTTTTATAAGAAAAATCGAACCCGAAAAAGAGTTTGAATAATGAGAATGATAGTTGCGTGAGTAAAAATGAAGAAAGACGTTATATCCGTATTATTTGAATAGAAGGGTATGATGTCTTTTTTCTTATCTTGTGAAAAAATAAATATACTGTGCAGGATAGTAATATATAGAGGAATGAAGTGAAGAGGAATGGAATTAAGAAAGGTCAAATGAATTATTTTACAAGGTATATGACACAAGGTATAATAAAATAACGGGATTATATTTCTAAAATCAAGAAAAATAAGATGAATAAAATTGAAAAAAGAAGAGATGGATGATTGTTATGATCATATTAGAAAAGATATGTGCAGAACCAAGGTTAGATATATCTGATATAATAAAGTTGATTGGGATATATAAAGTAAGCGAAAAGCACCACAACGATATGACCGTATAATGGGGTAGTAAATGTTAAATAATGAGGTAGAAAACCATGAATGAAAATGGCTTGAATTATATTGATCTATTTGCTGGTGCCGGTGGACTTTCCGAGGGATTTATACAAAGTGGTTATAGACCAGTTGCACATGTTGTATTATAACTTCAATTGTGTAAAAAATATAGCTAAAGTAGAAGGTGAATGCTTGGTATGAATATAAAAGATTTAATTGGCGAAGCAACAGAATACGATAAAAAGCTGGCATTGGAGGAAAAGAAACCAAAAAGTTGGTGTAAAAGTGTAAGTGCATTTGCAAATACATTTGGTGGAGCATTGATTTTTGGTATCTCTAATGAGGGAATGGTTGTCGGACTTGAAAATCCGGAAGGCGATGCAGAAAAGATTAGTGAAGTGATTAAGACAAGACTTGATCCCATGCCGGAATTTAAGCTTAGATTTTATCAAACAGAAGATGGTAAGGTTTTGATCATACTTGATGTATATAAGGGTGATGAAACTCCATATTATTATTCGGGAGATGGTGTACTGGAAGCTTATGTTCGTGTTGGAAATGAGAGTGTAAAGGCAACTGCAACAGAATTAAAACGTCTTGTCCTCAGAGGAAAGAATACTTCCTATGATTCGCAGAATTCTACCTATAAGGCGGAAGATTATGCTTTTTCAAAGCTTAAGGAAAGATATAAGAAGTGGACCGGAAACAGTTTCGACGATAAAGATTTGATTTCTTTTGGACTGGTAAATGAACAGGGGAACTTGACCAATGCAGGAGCGTTACTTGCCGATGAAAGTCCTATTCGTTGTTCAAGGCTGTTTTGTACAAGATGGAATGGGTTGAATAAAAGTGGTGGTGCAGTCGATGCATTAGATGATGCTGAATATTCAGGCAGTGTTATTTCACTGATTGAAAATGGGGAAGCCTTTATCAAACGTAATTGCAAAATGAAATGGCGTAAAACAGCAAATTCAAGAGAAGAAATGCCGGAGTATGTAGAGCGAAGCTATCATGAAGCACTCGTAAATGCTCTAGCACATCGTGATTATCTGGTAAATGGGAGTGAAGTTCATGTTGACATATACGATGACAGAATGGAAATCTATTCTCCGGGAGGAATGCCGGATGGATCCATGATTCAGGACAGAGATCCGCTTATGGTACCTTCAACTAGAAGAAATCCGGTTCTTGCCGATGTGTTTAACAGGCTTGGATATATGGAACGTAAAGGTAGTGGATTTGGAAAGATTATTAGTGGATATGAATTTCAAATTAATTATGATGAGAGTAAAAGACCATTATTTCGCTCGGACAGATATCAGTTTACTGTAGTGATGCCGAACCTGAACTACGATGTCCCTCAAGATGTCCCTCAAGATGTCCCTCAAGATGTCCTTCAAGACAAGTTAGACGTTCAGATTGTGGACTTGATCCGTAAGGACAGAAAAATAAGCACAGAAAAGATGGCAATTGTATTAGGTGTAAGTTCTAAAACAATTAAACGCCATATAAAGGAAATGGATAATGTATGTTATGTTGGACGAGGTTTTAGCGGACACTGGGAAATCACGGATGATGAGTAATGCGTCACAAAAGACAATATGGATGACATTGTTAGCGGATGAGAAAGTGTTTCTTTCAGAAGCAGATAAGCTGTAACAGTGAAAGTTGGTGATATTATGCCTGATAAACTCACGAATAGTAAATTATATTTGTTTTTGTATACAATGAAAGAGTATCAAAGATTTTCCGGGGAACTCTGTAGTCATGAATTAACAGCTGATTATGATGCTGAATCATATGTGCAGATTAATACCAAATTGATTTTACTACGCAAGTATGGAAGTAAAGGAGAACCTGTATTTATTGAAGAAATCTTGGATGAAATGAAGAAAACATATCCGCATAAAAGCGAAGAGGCAAGCAAGATTTTAAACGAATATCATGAAATCATTAATATGCAAATTGAACAGATATTGGCAGACGGAACAAAACTTAATCTATATCAAACAATAGAGGATGTTATGTATGGTTTATATTTGCATGCGGATGCGAATAGAATTCAAAGATTAGTGCAAACAGATGAACAGTTACGTTTTACCTGTATAAGGAAGTATGTTGAAGACTTTGAAAAAGTGTTATTTAAAATAATCAAATGTCTCAGGGAATGTGGGATGGATGTAGAAGAAATACATAAAGAACATGCTAGCATAATTGCGTTTGGAAATCAGAGCGAAAGTCAGAATGTTGTTAATTCGCCATTTTGGTCAAATATGTATGGACACGATGCTGATGACGAAGAATTAAAACAGATATATAGACAATTAGTACCTGAGGATATTGAAATTTTAATTCGATGCAATATTTTTTTGGAAGAATTAAAAAAAGACGTTATTTCTGTAGATTTATTGGACAAATTAATTTTTCCATCTACGAAAAAGGATTGGAAAGATTATTCTGAAGCAAGAGAATTCTTTTTAGGAATAAAGAATCCTGGAATTAGTTCCAAGGTACGTTATAATGAACAACATACAATGGCATATGTTAGAATTCATCCTAATGTTGAGGATGCTTTTGTAATAAATTCGCCCCATATCATAAACGATATTTATGAAATATCGTTGGTTAAAGATTATGGTATGGTAGAATGGAAGATATATTCGTTGGGCGGTCACTTAGATTCTTACATAATTGAGAAATAGGAAATATTGATAATGGATTTGAATAAAGTACAAGTGGCTGCATTGCGTTTGATGCAATCAGATGCACGCTTTTTATATACTTTGGTGGATATACATAAAAATGCAGAAAATATAACCAGTAATTACATAATGATGTGTCAACCATATATAGGTATTTTTGAGGATGGAGCTGAGCAATGGTGCAAAAAAGTTGGATTAGTCCCACCTTCTTTTACTGCAGAAGAAAAAGTGTATTATACAGCACTAAGGCAAGGACACAAATTATTTGAAAAGAAGTATTTGGATTATTCTAAGATGCTGAATGAAAAATTCAAAGAGAGTGATAAATATTATTATGATAAAAGAACAACAATAGAGAAAATTCTTGGTTATTATAATGTTGGAACGGACTTGTGCAATGGCGAATTTTGTGGAAATACAATTATATGTGCATTACATACACCCATTAAAACGATTGGAAATGAGCAGGTTGGAAATATGATAAAGGGAATGAACGTTATAGCGGGGAAGCTATCAGCGTATTTGGTTTGCACTGAGAATTTACCATATAAGTATAATGATTGCTTAAATGTTACTTATAAAGATTTCCATTTTTACAAGGATTGTCCTCTAAAATTGAGGACAAGTTTAGGGTTTGAATTATTCACCATTCTCTGTATTGTAAATTATGTAACAGTATTTATTGAAAAATATTTCATTGAAGAAATACCTCAAAAGTTTAAATTTGCTTATTTGCAGTATTATTACTTGTGTGATTTTATAAAGGAATTTAGCGTGGCAAATAATATTGGAATAGGATTGAATAGTTCCTTGAAAAACAGGGGTATTCGGAACTGTCTTGCACATTACGGTTTAGGTCAGTTTCTGAGTGAAGATGATGTTATTGAGGATGATGTACTAAAAGGATTAACATATAAGGCATCTGGTATGGATTACAATTCAACAAAAGAACACTTATTTGGGTATTTAAGGGAACTGACGGAACAAATTAAATATATGATTTTTTAGTAATCCCAATTCAACTATAAATGGTGCAATCCTGTTCAAAAAAATGTGCGCTGAGAAAGCTATAGAAACTAATATTATTACAAATGGACGAAAGCTTTCTTTGGGATAGAGGATATTGGAGACATGTGTTGTTTGTTGCTACAGAGAGTAAAACAACTTGAATTTAAAGAAGAAAAACAGAGCTTTTGGAAATTTAATATAGTTATGGTGTGATTGAAAAGGAGAGTTATGTTTTGAATGAATTTGAACAGATATATAATATTAAGATGGAAATTGATCAGAATATAAGTAAGCATAGGTTATTTTTGTTAAGCAAAGAGGATGCTATAAATACTGTATTTGAAAAATTAGGAGTTTTATTTAGACTGATATTATCTGCATCTCATAATAATGTTATGGAATATATCAAGGAAAAAGTAAAAACTAATGCAGTAAATATAAGCGAAATTGACTTTATACAAGAATCTCTAAAATGGATATGCAGATGGTCATCTAAATATTGTGCTGAACAGAGTGAAAATAAAGTAAAAATATCGGCAGAAGAAATTTATGAATTGATGGGGATGGCATATTCATATGAACAATTTTATAGAATGTGGCAATTACATAATAAACAGATTGTAAAATTCAGGCAATTTGGCAATAAGTTAGAGTTTACGTATTGTAACGAAGAAACATATATGGTGCATGTTGCATATGATACATACATTAGAAAACAAGATGAGTATAAAGAACTGCAAAATGTATTAGCTTCTAGTTGTAAAAAAAAGGATTTGGAATTGATCGAACAGGTACATAAATCAGATTTTGAGTTAGGAATAAATTTTATATTTGATGGATTTGATTTAAATGATTATGAAATATTTTCTACAGCATTAAGTAATTATATTATGATGAAAATTACAAATAGTAATCTTATTATTCCAGGGGTAGAGGGAATAATCAAGTTAAGAAAGGAAGAGTGGATCGAATTAATTGGTTCATTATGTGATTTGGGAAGGGAAAAAATTGTTAGTATCATTGAGTTCTTCACATATAATTATGAAGATATAAATGCAGATTTATCATTAACATATTTTTTGCCATCTAAAGATAATTTTTTGTTATTATCAGAAGGAATATTTAATATTCAGAGACCGGCGGTGAATGCCTTGAGAATACTTGCTAAAAGACAAAATAAAGCATATGAGAAAGAGCAGAACAGATTTGAAGATATTCAAAAGAAAAAAATAATTGATAAAATAAATAGTAAATATTTAGTTGCTAAAAATATAACTAGAGAACAACAAATTAGACCCGGAATGGATGCTATAGTATATGATAAAGAAAAAAAGCATTTACAGGTTATAGAATTGAAATATAAGCTTCCGATTGAATCAACAAGTGATTTAATAAATTTAGATGCTATGCTAAACAAGGCATATAATCAGATAAAAATAGCTGAGGAAATGGTAGAGGAAAACAAAACTTTCATTTTAGAGGAATACTTTGGTGAGAGTTTCAAAGGAATTATTCCTGATTTTGTTGATTATTTTGTTATAACAAATTATTCAGTAGGAACAGGCAGAAACTGTATTTTGCCATCACCAATTATTTTAGAAAGTCATTATTTAAGTATGATGAAGTTGAATAACGGAATGTATAATGTTCATTATGCTTTGTCTGATAATGGAAAAGGGTATATACAGCATGGTGAAAAAAGATATGCGAGATATTTGTTGAGTGGATATAAAATTATGGTTCCGGAGTATTTATTCAAAATAAATGCCCCAAGGCTATAAATAACCCTTAGGGAGGGGTTTAACTAAACCAATTCATAGCATCCACATAATCCTGCAATCCGCTTTCCTTCAATGCCAGTTTGACGTATAGCAGAGGCGTTTTCTCTGCCAGCCAGTATAGATATACAATATCAGTCAGATCATCAAAGATAACGGAGGAATTACATTCCTTGCAAGGGATAACGAGAATGGAGTTCTCTCCAGTATTGACGATAATAGAGTCTGTGGCAGGTTCATACATACCGAACCGGAAATTAAGATTGTTATTCATGGCAGTCTCCTTCCCACAGATACTTTGCACCATCCAGCAGGTCGATAATAGCTGTTAGCATATTAGTGTATTCGATCTGTAATTCATTAATGGCTTCCGATGAAGGAAGAGTATCGGGAGTGCAGTCTGATGAGGTAAATGCCTTTTGCATTTCAAGTAATTGCAGATAAAATGCATTCACAGTTTGCACCAGAGGATAGATGGTTTCTTTCTTGCCAACAACACAGATGCGGTTATAGATGCAGGAACGGATGAAGTAATCTTTCTTCATCATTCCGCTGGCAAGAATCCGGGCTTCGATTTGTTTTCGTTCAGCGTTAGTAATTCTAAAGCTGATAGTTGGATTTTTATGTTGATTGCTCATGGTTATGCTCCTTTCGATTTTGCTGTGGCAGCAGGCGTAATAGATAACTTGACGGCCACAGGAATTTATTCGTTGTGAGTAATAAAAAAAGTAGATTATATCAAGCCGATGGAAAACTTTAGGTGCAGATACTGCAACTAATTTGCTACTAAAAGTATTAAAAACAATGTGAAAAGAGCGATATTATGCGAAATAGAAGTGCCAAAAATGCAGGAAATATCAGCATTTATGAGTTTTCGATAAAAACCTCGGGAAGAGTTCGAATAGTAGCCACTTATCACAGGGCAAAGGCTTTTATCCAGTTTCAGGGCAAAAGTATCATCCTGTGAAAAAATGAAAAATAAGTTAGATTAAAGAATGACCTTGATGGTCTGGAATATCCAGACTGTCAGGGTCTTTTTTCTTATCAAAAGTCTGTTTATAGCCGATTGGCAGCAGTTTTTGAAGATTCTGAAAGTAGAGAAAAGCCTTATTTTAAGGGTTTTTAGAGGTGCTAAAAGCGACATAAAATTTGAATTTTATGAGGATACCTGAAATCAGAGAAAAACAAAATCTGAGGAAAGGAGAAGTCAAAGGGTATTGGTTTCAGGAAGTAAAGTTTCATGATTTTTGATGAAGATTTGTGCAGTCAGATATGACCGGGTAGTGCGTGTCCTTGGGGAAAATGTTGTAGAGGATGCGGTACATCAAGATATACAGGAGAAGAAAGCATTAGAAGAAAAAAGACAAATGGAGCAAATGCCTCAAGGAAGTATTCACGAAAGACTGGCCTGGGGTGCCCGAAAGAGTGAGATGGAGAATCAACAGCGTAAGAAAAATAAAACAAAAAAACAGAGGAATGGAGAGATAAGACAATGAAAAAGCATATTTATGATGAAAGCGATGGATTAAGTTACACACTGCATGGAGATTATTATCTGCCGGATTTGGCAATGAATGAGGAAGAACCAACATATGGTAAATACGGAATGTTGCGAAAACAGTTTCTGAAAATGCATAGACCGGCACGATATCAGTATTTATTGATGACGGGGGAACTGACAGGACATTTGAATCAGGTTGATCAGGATGCCAGAGAGCAGGTGGAAATTTTGGTAAAGCAGATGGCGGAAAAACAGAGTGTGACGGAGCAACTGAAAATGCAGGATCAGATGAAATGGAT
>OHGG01000103.1_pt1 | contig 61601 bp, 57 predicted proteins | sample 1567641 | NCBI WGS metagenome assembly OHGG01 (sample SAMEA3879561, study PRJEB24766) | human gut metagenome | biome: human-associated habitat; feature: feces | place: USA | collected 1985/1987
TCCAGTACGACCCACTTGTCAAAGACCTTGCCGGTCTCCGGTGCGTCCGCCGTAACGGTCACAACGGTGTTCTGCGCGATCTTGTCCGTGATGAGTGTCCCTGCGGCAACGGAGGCTGTGCCCTTGATAACCGTGACAATGTATCCGGTCGCAGCGGAGTTCTTTACGAACCTTGTCTCGCCGCAGTCGGCACGCTGGCAGGTGTAGAGAATTCCTTCGCTCTTGCCCTGTTTTGCGGGTTTGCCGCCGTCCCAGTCGTGGCTGAGCTTATTAACGACATGACCGTAGCGGATAATCTGTCCGCAGCCGGCTGTGCACTGCTGGTCGCCGCTATAGCCTGAGGTGGTGCATCCGGGCTTAACCTCATTGATCAGCTTGTAGTTATCGGCAATTTCGTGGAGGGACGGGGTGGAGACGCCCTTCTGTGCGATCCTGTCGCACGCTGAGCAGTACTGGTTGCCGGAATAGCCCCTCTCTGTACAGGTCGCCGTTCTTACATCCCGCAGTTCAAGGGGACCGCTATGCCTGAAGTCGCCGGTCTCGCCCTTTACGGTGCCGCCGCAAGCTGTGCAGCGGTAGTCGCCCTCATAGGCGCGGTGTCGGCAGTCTCCCGATTTGGCGTTATAGCGTTTGCCGCCATGGCTCGCGTCTGTGGTTGCCGAGTTGGCCGTGCCGTAGTAGTACAGCGGCTGCAGTGGACCGGTATGACCGGCGTTTGCAGGTGGGTAGATATCCGAACCGGCACTGATGACATGACCGCAGTCTGCACAGGCGGTGTCGCCGGTGTAGCCCTTACGGTCGCAGACCTGCTCCTTCGCGTTGAGCAGCGTTGTGCCTCCGCTGTGGTCACAGCTTGCATAGACAGGCTCAAAGAAGAAACTGCCGCCGCCGGGGGCACCCATGGCGCTGAACTCTGGGATCGTGCAGCCCCACTCAAGGGCGGAGCCGTTGGTCACCAGCTTGAACAGGGTCTTCGCCTCGTTGGCGTTCCAATTTTTAGAAACAGGTAATCCCGTACCGCTGATGAAGTCACACTCATTGTATTCGCGGAGATACTCCACCTTCCAGCCGATGGCTTTCTGACCGGTTCTCTCCTCGGGATAAAGCCTGATCTTGTCGCCTGGCTTGACGATCATACGGGTTGCCCGGCCATTTTTCACCGTCACAAGAGCGGTGTCCTTTGTCCAATCGCCGTCAATTTCTTTCGTCTCTTTGTATTCGCAGACGCTGCATTCAGCTTCCATGCCGCCTTTATCGCCCTCGGTATCGGGGTTTTTGACCACATTCCAGCGGCCCCAGCTATGGGGAACCATGATGAACTCCTCGCAGCCGGGAACCTTGCACTTTTCAGGGTGGGCATAGCCGGATTCAAGGATGAGCTGCTCCACCGTCTTGGTCGAGCCGCCGATGTTGAAGGTATACTCATAGATACTGCCGAAGCCGGTGCAGTCCCAGTTCCAGCCGTAATCATGGACATGGCTCTTTATAGGAACGGTATAGTCGCAGACGGAACATCTGAGCACATCGACTCTGCCGCCGCCTACCGCGTCAAGGCTTCTGTCAAGCTCAAAGGTATGCGGGAAGATGCGCTCCTTGGAGCCGGTGGTCATATAATGCGGTTCGTAATAGCCTGCTTCAAACAGGCACGGAAGCTTGTGGCCGTCGCATTTCGGGTCATTGCCTACGGCAGCTTCTGTTCTGCTCCCGTCCGGGTTTACAAGCCAAACATAGTATCGCGGCGTTCTCTCGCTGTCTTCCGTGGGCACACGCACACCCGCCTGCTTATGGCTGTAGGCATGGGTGGCAGTCAACTTTGCCTCCGCCGTTTTCATGGTGTCCGAAGGGTCGCCCTTTCTGCCGATGACGCAGTAGTAGGAGTAGTCATCCATGCAGGCCTCGGCGGAAACCGACAGCCTCAGCGTTGGGGTGTTCACGTCCACATAGTAATCTTTCTCCGGCAGCTTGTAGGGCGCCGCCGTGGGATTCGCATTATTCTTCTGATACCACTGATAGGTCAGCTCGTCGCCTTTCAGGCTCTTTGCCGAGACAGAGAAGGTGACCCAGTTATGTTCGCTGTACAGCAGGTCGTTTTCCGGCTCTTCGTCATAATCGCCGCTGCTGTAGATAGAGGTCTTACACTTGACGCCCCTCGGCTGGCGGTTGATGACGATGGAGCTGCCACTGATGTAGCCACAGACCTTGCACACGCCATTGGCGTCAAATTCATGGTTGGCGGCATTCAGCTTTTTATCGTCACAATAGCGGCAGGGGTGCCAGTGCTGCGTTCCGTCAGCCGCCCAGGTGGCGGAGGCTATGTGGGTATGTCCGGCGCCGGAATGCTCCGTCTTCAAATGATCCTCAAAATCAGAGTCGCTGAAGCACCAGTCGTCATGATCGCAGCCCATAGCGCTTACGGCATCTCGGCAACAGTCCTTGCAGCGCTGATCGCAGCCGTCCTCGCAGGGATCGCTGTCGTGGAAGCACAGGCCGCAGTCTTCGCAAAAGTGATCCGCATAGTCCGTGTCCATTGCGCACATTCCCTCGGAGCAGTCGGAGTTGCCCTCGCAGCACTCCTTGCACATCTCGCAGGTTTCGCAGAACTCGTCCTCGTCTTCCTTATCTGTGACCCAGCCGTCGCAGCCCTGACAGATGTGCTCGTCCCACTCGGGGCTTTCCACGCAGGTCTCGCCGTCCGGACAGCCGCCGCCCTCGGAGTTATCTCGGCAGCACTCAAGGCACAGGCCGCAGTCCTCGCAGGACTCCTGGTTCAGCAGGCATTCCTCGCACTGCTCGCAGGATGTGTGGCAATCGATGCAGTGGATGACGCCGGTATCATCGTCGTCCACGCACTCGTCCACCGAACCGAAGCAGGCGTTACACAGCGAGCAGTGCATCGGGTCGCTGTCATCGTTTGCACAGTCATCGCAGAAGCCGCAGGAGTCGCAGATGGTTATGGAGCAGCAGGGACCCTTATGGCATTCGCCGCACAGCTGGTCATCCTCGCCGATGTAGCATTTGCCGCAGGTCGAGCAGTGCGTGTCCTCCATGCAGTCGGCGCATTTATAGCACTCCGTGCACCAATAGGGCGTGTCGCCTAGGCACAGACCGCAGTCGTTGCAATGGGTCTCAACCCAGCAATCGTAGTTGCAGTCAATGGTGCAGAACTGGCAGTCGCACAAATTCTCACCCCAGTGGTAGTGGTCGCAGTTGGGGCAATCTCCGCCGGTGTCGTAGTCGTCCCAAAAGGCATGAGCGGGAAACTCCAGACCCGGCATCGGTGAGAGCATCATCACAAGCGCCAACAGGACGCTGACGACGCGCCTTCGTTTATTCGTTTTTGTCATACTATTATTCCTCCCTCATAATTATTTTGAAGATTTTTATGCTTTTTGTGTTGCCTGATTTAAACACTGTCGATGACCGAAGCAAAGTAGTTTTCGGATACCGAACCGAAGAGAAAAGCGTCTATCAGACCCTCGCGCTTTGCCTGCCGTACCTTTTCGGTCAACTCTCCGTCTGTGTCGTCATCCACAAAGAGAATGACCCGGCAGTTTTCCGTGTTCCGTTTTACCTTGTCACGGATTGCCATTCGTTCTTTGAACATCCAGGGCGAATACGCCTTGACCTCCATTAAAAGCACATTCGGTCGATGCGTTTTGCACCACTCGGCGGTTGCGTCCGGCGACTCGGAAATCACAACTTGGCAATCGTCCAATTTTTGCATCAGCATTCGCTCCATGGTGTGCGCATGGATATCGCTTTGAATGTCCAGAACGATTTTTTTCATCATTCATCACCACCTTCTAAAAGCACAATCCTAATCTTACATTATCTATTATACTGATTTTTTGGCGTTTGTCACTGGCACTTGTGCCAGTAACAGAAGAAAAATCTCGATTTTTTCAAAAATTTTTGCCTTTTGGGCGCGAAAAACCCCTTGACCGTACAGCCAAGGGGTTCAGTTTTGCTTATTTGTCTTTTAAGGTGACTACCATGAGCTTGTTTTCAATGGCGGTTGCAACCAGCGCTTCTCTGCTTTCAAAGCCGCCCTTTTCCACCATATCGTCCAGGTTCCAGCGAACGCCGTTTTTGGAGATGCCCAGCTTATCGGCAATTTCCTGATAGGTAAAGCCCTTTATATAAAGGCGTAGTATGTCTAACTGTCGGGGCGAGAAGACATCGGACATCGTACCCTCCATTTCAATGGCCGGAGCGGTATCGGGGAATACCTTTTCCCCTGCCAGAGTGCGCTTTACCACGCTCATCAGCTCCTCTGTTCCGTGGTCCTTATACCACAGGCTGTCGGCAGCACCCATTTTGGCTCTTTGCAAAACTTCGGGATCGACAAGCGAGGTAGCCACAACGATCTTGATTTGCGGAAAAGCCTTTTTGATGCGCTCTGCGGCGGCAAGACCGGAATGCTTATGATGCGTCTGCACATCCATAAGGACGAGCTTTACGGTGGCGTCGCAGTGCTTTTCCGCTTCAAAGGCGTCACGGAAAACGCCGACAAGATGAAACTCGCCGTCTGCCGCAAGACGATCGACAAAGTGCTTTTGGATGTATAGATCATCCTCTACAAGTATGGTGTTTATCATAGGCTGATCTCCTTTGCGGGAATCGTAATCAGAAGAGCAAAGCGTGGATTGTGCGAAATATGCATTTCACCGCCGGAGCTTTCAATACTGCGGCGAAGCGTTGACAGGCCGCTGCCTTCCTTTATCGGCTCTGTGGGTATTTTGCCGTTGTTGGTTATGGTAACATCATAGCGTTCGCCTCGCTGGGCAATGCGGATATATACCTCATTCCCGTCTGCGTGCTTGATGCAGTTGGTCACGCACTCCTTGGCGGCAGAAACGGTCAGCTCCTCGGCTGCGGTATCACGGGGCAGGTAGCCGTCGATTTTTACAGCCACGCCAAGCTGCTGTGCGGTTCTTTTTACCTCGTCCATTGTGCTGACAGAGGTGACACGGTTGCTTGCCAGCATACCGATGGCATTTTGCAGCGCCTCAAGCTTTCGCTCGGTATCCTCTCCGCTGTCTATGATGTCACGGATTGTCAGGAGGCTTCGCCCGATGGTATCGTGAATATAGACCTTCAGGTCAAGGCTTTCCTTCTCTTTGACATCGTTCTCCATGCGAGCGTACATCTTCCTGAGCTTTCGATTGACTTCTGCCAGTTCTTCATTTATTTTCTCTTGCTTTTGGCAGCCGTTATACAGCTCGGTTACATTGTGCGCCGTTATCTGCTGCCAGCGGTCATCGCTGTCCACGGTGATATTTTGTGTGCGAAACTGCCAGACGGTCTTGTCGGGCAGGATGTAGCAATCATCCTTGACGGTTACTGATCTGTCTGGTGCGCTCAGGGCATTTTCCATATCGCTTTTGATTTGCAGCTCGTGGCCGCAAAGGGCAAATGAGAGCCTGCGCATACGGTTGTTGCACAGGATGATCCTGCCGTTCGGGTCGGCAAAGCAGATGCCCATAGGCAGCTTATCGGTTGCTTCCTTAATGGAGAACGGCGAGAGCTCGTTCTTTTTACGGCGGTATTCCCGCGGCAGAGCAATGGCAAAGTGAACTGCCGCAAGGAAAATGGCAGCGGCAAATATCAGCCACGGTGCGTCCAGCAGAAATGCGTCCCCGATATTATCGGGGTCTGCCTGAGAAACGGAGAATAGCAGCGGGATCATCACCGCCATGACCGCCAGACTCAGCAGGCTGCGCACCGGCTTATTGCTGCGAAGAAGCTGATACATAAACAGCCCGATCTCAAGGACGATCTCCACAAGCATGATAAACGGCAGCATGGTCTGCCAAAATTCAGAAAGGGAAGAAAATGCACTCATTTCCTGTCACCTTCTTTCGCTTCAAATACAAGGTGCTGGTATTCCTCGTCATCCTCTTTTTCACAGCGGATACAGTCTCCGTTTACCAAAGCGGAAAGGTCGGCTTTGCAGCACACATTCAGTGACAAGCGCAAGCCGTTTGCCTTTATGAGGCTTACCTGTATGCCTGTTAAATTCAAAATGTCGGCTTCAATAACCGATTCATAAAAATCAAATACAGCAGTCGCCGTTTTGCCGGAGAGCATGGAAAGAGACTCGTCCACATAGAGCGAGCTGCGGACGCCCAACAGCTTCAGCGTTTGGAGGGACTCATTGAAGGCACGGTGGAGTTCCGTTTCCGCTATTTTAATATCTCGGTCGGTAAGGAGCGTCAGATGCTTGCGGCGTTTAATATAGCTGCACAGCACAGCGATCTCGGCAAGGAGCGTTTTGGCACTGTCGGGATCGGTGCTTGAGATTTGGCGGTATTCCTTAGTGAGCTCTGCAATGCGGTTGATCTGCGTCTGCGTAGCGGAACGCAGGAGATCATACAGGCGGTTTTGCTCCTCCACCTTGCGGCGCTTGGCTTCACGCTTGTATTCATAACGGAGTATTTCGTTCCTGTCGGCAAGCTCGTCTGCAAGAAGCTCGGAGTCCTCCTTGATGTCACGCAAAGCCGACACATCCTCTGTCCATACGGCATAGCCGCCATCAATGGGCATGGTGTGAACGGTCAAGCCGCCCATCGTCACCGGGCTTTGCTCGGCTTTTTTCATCGTTTCCTTTGAGATAGGCGCAGTGTTTACAGCTGCATACCGAACGGTAAAGTCCTTGTCGGTGATCTCTGCCGATGTGCCGACAGAGGAGGCAAACAAGTCCACATAACGGCTGTTTGAATGTATATATCCACAGGCGATGCATAACTCAAAGGTCAGAATATACATCACACTTTGGAATGCGGCAATATCGCCGAACAAGTGGAGCAGCCAATCCGCACCTGCATAGTAAAGCACGCTGTAAACGATCGTCAGCAGCATAGGAACAATGGGCAGAAAGTGGAGCCTTCCTTTTTGCACACGGCATTTGAAAAACATAATTACGAGTGCGGCAAAGGCACACAGCACCTGCCAGCCTACAATAATGAAGTAGCCTATCGAGTAGCCGTTGTTTTTGTCTGTCCACACGGCGGCGTCCTTCGGAAAGGTAAATACAAATTGGTGCAGGTCATTTGTGAGCACGAGCAGAAGCAATGTGCCGGAGATGATCCACAGAATCGACATTCCCTTGGGGAATTTGTATTCGTCCGGCTTTCCCAATGACATGGCAATCAGCAGCGCCAGCATAGGCACAAACAGCATGGGCAGATAGAACAGATACCACAGGTAACGGACGGCATCCGGCTGCCAGAATATAAAATACTTTGCCGAACGGACTACCATCCATATGATGAGCAATACTGCGGTGACCGTCATAAACCTGCACACCTGCTTTTGCACGATCCGCTGACGGACGGAGAGCCCCCAGGCGGCGAACAGACCGATATAGATAAAGCTGCGCAGATAGGAAAACAGCATCGGGTAGAAGCTGCCCCTGCCCACAATTCGGAAGCAATATGCCAGTATCACGGCAAGTATAGCGATGCCGCATGTTATGATAGTATTCTTTTTCTGTTCGGTCATAAACAGACCCCATTTCGCCTTCATTCGTTTTTGTTTACCTTTGGGTATACCTTTTCAAATTATATCATAGCATAAATCCGTCTGTTTTTCAACTGCTTCTTACGAGGCTTTGCATAAAAGCCACACTTTTTGCCACACAGCAGAGAAAAAGACGGGCGGTTTTTGACTTGATTAAGTCGAGCTGATTCTATTCTACTCTCTGCTTTAACAGAGTTATTTGTCTTTCCTTTCTGCTGTAGGTATTCTTCAGTTGGGTAGTTCACTTTCTCCTTCCATCATGACAGGTGGCACCTGTCAGCGTATAGGCGCAGTTGCCCCTTGGCGGAAAAAGACTCTTGAAAAAATACCCTGCTGCCTTATTATACTTCGATTGTTTTGTATGTGTCAAGTTTTATTATACAGGATTACAAATAAAAATCGATTAATCCCTTACAGGAAACTTGAATTAGGCTCAGAACTATTTAAGGCTATAAAATCGGTGACTATAGGACCATTGTGTCAAGCCTCGCCTGCGGAACTTGCTAAATTTCTTGTATGCAAATGTGATAATTGTTTTTGTGGAATTGATACAATATACAAATCTACATTAGCCTACGTTTAACAGTCATTTATAAAGATTTTTTGTACTTATATATCAATTTGCAAGACATTGTATCATTTTATACGACTTTTATTAGACTTTTATAAGACAAACCACAGCTTTATAAGAATTTAATCTTGACAAATTCTCATAAAATCATTATAATTATATTATGGAGGCGATAAAATGCTGGATAATGAACTTGTAGATATGGTGAGACAAACACAGCTTGTTCGCAGCGAGAGCAACAAGATAGAGATAAAAGCGGCAAATAAGGGCTGCCCTAAGGTGCGTGATTCGCTATCCTCTTTTTCAAATCAGTCGGGCGGAGGCGTTATTATTTTCGGCGTAGATGAAAATGACGGCTACGCTGTCTGTGGAGTATATGACGCTGCTGACCTTATGAAAAAGGTTGAGGCGCAGTGTCAGGAAATGACTCCTGTGATAAGACCGCTGTTTTCCGTTGCATCTATCGACGGGAAAACTGTCGTGTCTGCCGAGATACAGGAGATAGATAATGCTGACAAACCCTGCTTTTACAGCGGTGTGGGCAGGCTGAAAGGCTCATATGTCAGGTCGGGCGACGCTGACAGACTTATGACGGAATATGAGGTTTACAGCTATGAGACTTTCAAAAAAAGCATTCACGACGAGCTGAGAACTTGCGAAAGGGCATTTGAAAATGACATTCAGACTAACGCATTCAAGCTTTATTTTGACCTGCTGAAAAGCAAAAAGCCTAATCTTGCCGAGCTTTCAAATAAGGAAATATGCCGTCTGCAAGGTTTTACAGACGAGGGCAAACCTACATTGACCGGGATAATGCTTTTCTCGAATTATCCGCAGGCGTTTTTCCCTCAGCTTTGCATAACGGCTGTGTCTGTGCCCGGAACTGAGATAAGCAGTACGGCAAGCGTCGGCGAGCGTTTTATAGACAATCAGCGGATAGACGGAACACTTGTGCAGATGCTGAATGACGCTTTGGTGTTCGTGCGAAAAAATATGAAAACTGCTACTATCATAGACCCGAACACGGGCAAGCGAACGGACAAGACTGAGTATCCTGTAATTGTTATTAGGGAGCTTATTTTGAACTCTCTTATCCACAGGGATTACAGTATCCATACTGACACAACGCCCATAACCATAAAGATGTTCAGCGACCGTTTTGAGATAGAAAATCCTGGCGGACTTTACGGCAGAATGACGCTTGACAGATTGGGTAAAGTATCTGCCGATACAAGAAACCCTAAGATAGCTGGCGCTATGGAGTTACTCGGTGAAACTGAGAACAGATACAGCGGCATACCTACGATAATAAATGCAATGGAACAAAGCGGTCTGCCTGCACCGAAATTCGAGAGCGACAGAGGCGTATTCAAGGTGACGTTGTACAACAGCGCCGCCGAAAGTGTGCCGACAGACGACATTGAAACTGAGATACTTGAATTCTGCAAAACGCCGAGAAGCAGGAACGAGATAGCGGAGTTTTTCAAAGGCAGAATGACGATCGCTTACGTTATGGAAAGATATGTCAAGCCAATGATCGCAAGCGGCAGGCTTATTATGACGATACCTGAGAAGCCTAAGAGTAAGTATCAGAAGTTTTTGGCAAGATGAGAATTAGGGCGGACGATTACGAATGGAAATACAAATCAGAATTTGAGGAGATGTGTTTATGAATGGAGTCATTTTATATCAATCAAAATATGGTGCTACAAAAAGATACGCTGACTGGCTCTCAGAAGAGACCGGGTTTCAGTGTATAGAAACAAGAAAAGCTGATATCAACGAAATTGTTACATATGACACTATTATTTTAGGTGGAGGATTATATGCTTCCGGTATCGCCGGATTATCGTTTCTAAAAAAGAATATAAGTAAATTAACGGGCAAGAAGATCATCGTGTTTTGCTGTGGAGCATCTCCGTATGAAGAAAATGCGTTTCAGCAAATCAAGGAGCATAATTTGAAGGATAACTTGGCTGACATTTCTCTCTTTTATTGTCGAGGTGCGTGGGATATGGACGCAATGTCTTTCAAGGATAGAACATTATGCAATTTACTTAGAAAGTCGGTTGCAAAGAAAAATCCAGCTGATTACGAAATATGGGAAAAAGCACTGATGGCAGCTGGGGATCATAAATGCGACTGGACAGATAAAAAATGCATTGAGCCAATCATCGAATGTATAAATCAATAAATTCCAGTTTGAAGGGGTTGTGTAAATGAAGAAAAGATATTGTATTGTTGCACAGATTGCATTGTTATTATGGTTTTTCCTTGATATGACAGGTTTGTATTTTGGAAACAAATGTTTAGTTACAAGGTCATATAAAGAAGATGGTATATTCTTTTTGATTTATTTGATTACAATAATACTGTTTCTTATAAAAGAAAATATTGGTAAATATATTGTTATCGGGTTGATGTCAATGTGGCTTGTTATACAATTTATGTGTCACGAATGGTATACTATCTTTAACAGTGGATTTATGGGATCATTAGATGGTAAAATCAAATATTTCTCAGAAACAATTCACTGGATTGATGTAGAAGGCAAATACATACCTGATGTATATCATACCATTTTACATATCTTAATTTTGTGTACATTAACTATAACAATTATCTATTCAATAAGGAACAGACGAAAAACTTAAATTCCAGTTTATAGTGCTGCAATAAAATTATTATCAAAATAACAGCCACACCCTATGCCAATTTGACAGCACGGGGTGTGGCTTGTTGTTTGTGCGATCCTGCTTGCTATCCCCGCAGAAAAATGGTATAATGGTGGCAACAAATTTTTTCAATCAAGCCGAATTTGTTTTATTTCGATATTAAGTATGTTACTATATGGTTGCCGCTTTGATTTATCAAGTTGTTAAGCAAGCTGAAATTAGAGTTTTGAAATAATTTCTATAACTTCATCTATAATGTTCTCACGTCCTTTAGTACCATCGATCACATGATCTGAAGTTGACAAATGTACTTTTAACATTTGAATATAAGCACTTCTTGCACCATTCAAATATATATCCATTTCATTACGAATTTCATCTGCAGCAGCCCCTTTCATATCTCTAAGCACTCTTCGGGCTAATGCTATATCTAATGGTGTATCAATAAATATGCAGCGATCCAAATATGGTTTTATCATCTGATGCTGGTATGCAAATGGGTAATCCAACAATAAATAGTCGAATTTATCACTGCGAATAATTCTTTCAATATCTTTTTTTAGCGGAGATAAATTCCATACATTAACATCTGCACCCTCTGCTGCCCATTTTGAAAAATCTTCAACTTCTCCTTCAAATGAGTAATCATCAAAGTGAAGTGAAGCTGTTCTCAGCAGCTTGTCTTTGACCGCATTTACAACTGTTGTTTTTCCGCCTGCTGTCACAGCTCCAATAGCTATTATTTTCATTTGCTTTCAACTCTCTTCAAATTCTGTTCGATCGTACAGAACTGTCTGCAACGATTTCATATTTTTTATTATACCATACTGCAAGCCGCAAAGTCAAACCAGCAAAAAAGCTGTCTGAACCCTATGATAATAAAATATAAACCTACAAAAGTCAAAAACCACCGATACATTTGATACTGTATCAGTGGTTTTTGTAACGTGTATTTTTGAAACGGTCGATATTATTTATGCTTACTTAATAAAATTCCTTATCTCCTTGCTTATAGTTTCATACTCATAGTCGTGAACATAATGAGGACAATCTAATTGGATATAGCTTGCGTTGTCATGACCCGAAATATATTCTTTAGGAATACTTCTCCAACGTTCTTTTGTGAAACCTGTTCCGCCTGAACCATTTGAAATAAACAATAACATCGGAACTTGCGGAATACCATTTTCCTTTACGATATTCGCATTATCCTTTACTGCTTTAACTTCATCTACCATAGTTTCCGTGGCTGTTCTCTGATAGAATACTGCTCTGTAAATGTCTTTTTCACGTTCCGACAGCGTTCCATATTTGATAGCGTCGCTTTCTGCAAGGCTCGGTATCCACCTTGTGATTCCCAAAGCTGCACCATAATGTCCTAACTTTATCATAGGGATACTTATGTCCATTTCATCGTAATAAGTCGGCACAGCCATATCTAAACCTATTATAGATTCGACCTCATCAGGATATTTCTGTGCCCAGTATAAAGCCTCCAGTCCGGATAGTGAGTGAGGACAAAGCACATACGGACCTTTTATTCCTGCTTTATCAAGTGCCATTCTCGTTTCGCTTAAAATCGTGTCGATATCCCTGTTTTCATCTACTATATCGCTAAAGCCATAACCAAACTTTTCTACCACCGCAATTTTATAATCGCCACTTAAAAGCGAATAAAGTGACTTAAAATCCAGTATTGGCGAACAAGTTCCACCTCCTGACATAAACACAAGGGTCTTGTCACCCTCGCCCTCTGTATAGACACTCATATTATGACCGTTCACTTCTACCAGCTCGCCCAAAGGAGCAAGCAAGTCCTTTTCTTTTGAACTGCATATTTTATGGCGAACAACGGATATTACTACAAATAATATGATGATACACACAATTATCAATAGAACTTTAAATGCTATACTCAATGCCCTTTTCATGCCAAACTCCTTAATTTCTGTTTTCTATTTATTCATTATACCACACCGCAAGCACCAAAGTCAAACAAACTACTCGATTTGTCATAGTCTAAAGCTATACCGAGCCCACATAAAAAACTATTTTACTATTACATCTTTTTATGCTATACTAATCACTAGTAAACCGATAGGAATTAGACTATGAAAAAGAGGTAATAAAAATGAGCAATAATATCAAAGCACCATGCCGCTACGATTTTGTGGGCAGCTTTCTCAGACCTGACTATCTGAAAAAGGCAAGAGCAGATTTTGAAAACGGCACTATCACAGCCGAGCAGCTTAAAGAGGTAGAGGATAAGGCTATCCTTGACCTCGTTGCAAAGCAGAAAAAGGCTGGTTATCATATCATCACTGACGGAGAGTTCCGCAGAGCAACATGGCATCTTGACTTTATGTGGGGCTTTAACGGCGTTGGTCACAGCAAGACACAGACCGGTCTGCCATTCCATGGCGAGGCCGCAATGATAGACGATACATACCTCACAGGCAAGGTATCAGTTGGCGACCACCCATTTGTTGAGCACTTCAAGTTCGTTAAGACTCTCGAGGACGAGAACACAGCTGCAAAGCAGACTATCCCTGCACCTGCACAGTTCCTTGAGCAGATGATAATGCCTTTCGCACTGGAGAACACAAAGAAGTATTATGACGATACAGAAGAGCTTGTTCAGGATATCGCAAAGGGCTACAGAAAAGTCATCGCTGACCTTTATGCAGCAGGCTGCCGCAACATTCAGTTCGACGACTGCTCATGGGGCATGATAGTTGACCCTAATGCAAAGGCTATCTTTGAAGTTGACGACGCAGGTCTTGAGGATATAAAAAGACTTCTGTTGAGAATAAACAACCTTGCTATCGAGGGCAAGCCTGAGGATCTTGTTATCACAACACACGTTTGCCGTGGTAACTTCCACTCAACATATGCAAGCAGCGGTGCTTATGACAGCGTTGCAGAAACACTTTTCGCAGGCGAAAATGTAAGTGCATATTATCTTGAATTTGACGACGAGCGTTCAGGCGGTTTCGAGCCTTTGAAGGCAGTAAGCGGCGACAAAAAGGTCGTTCTCGGACTTATCACATCAAAGAAACCTGAACTTGAGGACAAGCAGGCTGTTATCGACCGTATCCACGAGGCTGCAAAGTACATCTCACTTGACAGACTTTGCCTTAGCCCACAGTGTGGTTTTGCGTCCTGCGAGATAGGCAACAAGCTCACAGAGGAGGAACAGTGGGCAAAGCTTGCTCTTGTTAAGGAGATCGCCGAAGAAGTTTGGGGATAATAAACAAACGAATATATACGAAAAAAGAGCTGAGGGTCACTCGGCTCTTTTTTGGTTTTATATTTCTCCACAGGACGCAAATATCACTTTATCCTAGTAACATGAAAATCACATCGATCGTACTTAAACTATGGACTTATTTCATGGATATACTGTACAGGGCTACATTCGGAAAGTTGTATGATATAACAGATTTTGGGGATGCGATAATAAATTTTATCAACAACCATTGTACTTTCATTGCAGTCATGATATAATATAATTGGATTAATTTTCAAATAGCTTTGTAATACTATTTGGATTTTTATATAAAGAGGTACTATAATGAATTTGTATGATGTAATTCCTGAAAATTTGTTTTCTATTCTGGTTTCACCAAATAAAAGTCTTTACGTTAAGGCACTATTTGTCCTTTTGGACGCCTTTAAGATCAAGCTTCAGATCTCAAAAAATGAGCTTGTTACAATGTTGATATCTTCTCTTGAAGATGAGCTTATCCATACAGATTTTTCCAGTGAAAAGCTTTTTGAAAATGATTATTCCCTTTCTGGAAAAGCACATTTCATTATCCGCAAATTAAGGTCAGACAAATGGATATTCATTGAAACGGAATCATTTGTCGAATATGTGACCTTGCCGAAATATAGCATAAAAGTTATCCAACTGCTATATGATCTTACACATTTTAATGATCAGGAAAATTTTGCCTATGTATATTCTACTTATTCATCTCTAAAAATGGCTAATAAAGACAGTGAGACCTTTGAGCAGTATGTGGCTCTATGTGACGGAGTTGAACGTACTCAGCAGCTTGTTGAAAGTCTTAAGACAGCATATCATGGTATAACCACATATAATCAGCAGCTTATAGATTCAATTAACGTAAATAATGTTCTTTCTTTGCACTATGATAAATTTAGACAGGAGATCGCTGAAAAAATACTTAAACCTTTGAAAATTCGTGACTCAGTCCCTAAATATAAACACCCTATTGAGATGATATTAAAAAGTTGGCTAGTTGATGATGATCGGTTGACCTCTTTGGCAAATTATTCATTTGATGCAAAGAAATTTGATACATTGGATAAATGCCATGATGATATTATCCAGAAAATATACTATATTATTGATACATACGAAAGTTTGGAACGTGATTATATCAACGTTATAGATATGAAAAACAGACTTTATACTAAAGCTACCACGCAGAAAATAGATTATCTTATAAACTCTGACCAAACTATCAAAGGTAATCTTATTTCATTAATGAAATATGCAGCGGATAAGGATACATCAGACATGACCTTTGAACTATTATCGGATTCTTTTGAGCTATATGATCTAGGTTATATTAGTCAGGAAAGCTTATATGAAAGAAAATATGGCATTCGTCATGATGAACCGTCTACAGTTATCATTGACGACGATCCTGAACTCGACGCCAAAGTGTATGCAGAAGCTATGGGGCTTATGAATAATAAATATAGCAAGAAAAATGTTATGAGATTTATGCAGAAAGCCTTCGTGGACAAAAATGAAATTAGTTCATTTGATATAAAGATCACAGATGACGATGCATATATTATGACAATGCTCTCGGTTGCATATGCATCAGACAAGGACAGTAATTATACGATCGAAGTTAAGGACGGTATCATCAGTTATGATAAGTATAAGATACCTAATATGACTTTCAGAAAGAAGGCGTTAAAATGAGTTTGGAAGATAGCCTTATCAGCATTTCAAATATGCCCGATAAAGAAAAAGCAGAATTTGCCCGACTTGCCAATTATCTTATGTCATCGACATATTTGCTGAGAGATAATGAACAACATATGGTGTCAAAGGATTATCTTTTTGTTGAGCATCGATTTGAACTTTTTGATGATTATTTCAGCATGATAGGCTGGCGGATATATAAAGATAAACAATATGGTGTGATCCGTATTGAAAACGTAGACGGCATGAACAAAATAAAACTTGATAAGCTCACGACGGTTGTAATACTCGCAATGAGGATCATCTATGAAGAAAAGCGAATACAGGCAAGCTCTTCCAATGACGTGTGTACAACTGTTGCTGAAGTAGTTGGAAAGATCGTAAACGATTTTTCTATATATAAGAAAAAACCGACACAACTTGAACTTAAAGATACTTTCAGAATATTGGAAGGACACAATCTGATATATCGACTGGACGAGAGCTATGCTGATTATGAATGCAGACTTGTAATATTGCCTTCAATACTTTTTGCAGTGTCAAATGAGAAATGCAGAAGCATTTGTGAAACGCTAACTTTGGAAAAGGAGAACGCTAATGAAGAATCTGAATAGACTGCTGCTTATAAACTGGCATTATTTCGATAAACAGCTTATAGATATGGGGAACATAAACTTCTTAACGGGAAAGAATTCTGCTGGAAAATCCACCATTATCGACGCTCTGCAGGTTGTACTTATGGGCGAAACTCGTTCCACCGCATTCAACAGAGCAGCAAGCAAAAAATCTGAAAGAACTCTTAAAAGTTATCTTATAGGCTCTCTGGGAGAGGACGTTGAAAGCGGCAATAGAAGTGTTCGTGGTGGACATAATTTTACAACATACGTTGTTGCTGAAATATATGACGATATTAGTAACGAATTTTTTTGTCTTGGAGCAGCTTTCGACAGTTATGCTGATGATAGTGAGATAAAAAAGAGATTCTTTTACCTTAAAGATAGAATACCTGCAAATCATTTTATAGAGAATAAAATTGCTATAAACACTATACGTCTTGTTGAATACTTAAAAGCAAATTATTCTCAGAATAAATACGAACTGACGAGCACCTCTGAAAAATACAGGCAAGGAGTACTTTCAAGGTTGCGTATCCACGATAAAAAGTTTTTTTCAATGCTGAAAAAAGCGATATCCTTTGAGCCGATAAACGACATCGAGGACTTTATTACGGAAAATGTGTGTGACATTGAAGAGACGATCGATACGATCTCTATGCAGGAAAACATTGCTTATTATATGAGGCAGGAACAGATTGCAGCGGCATTTGAAGAAAAGCTTGTTGCTCTCGAAAAGTTAAGAACTGCCTATAGTGAGGTAGAGCGATACAAAGCCCAACAGAAACGTCAGCACTTTTTGATTGACTATGCACAGCTTGAATCTTTAGAAATAAGCTTGGACAAGGCTAAAAAACAAATTGTTCAGTATGATAAAGATATTGAGAAATTCACACTAGAATATAGCGATCTTAATAACCTTATCAATGGACTTAAAGAAGAAAAAGATAAACTGACAAATGAGAAAAATGAATATTGGTATGATAAAAACGGGGAAAGGCTCCAAGAAGATATTGATAGATATAATAAACTAATAAAAAAGGCTAAAAGTGAGATAAACCAATTTGTTATGAATGTTAGAAAAAGCTGCGAAAAATGGATAACTATCATTCTCAAGGCGAAAGAAAAAGAAAATTCAGAGAAGTTCACTTACCTTGCAAACACGTTATGTGAAAAACTTGAGAGGCTTGAAAAAATAAGAGAGGACACACTAGACCAATTTTCGGTCGCATTCTTTGAGGGGATAAATGAGCAGTTCAATTTATCAAAAAATTATCTGATGCCGATAATTTCTGATCTTATAAGCAGACAAAACAGCTTAAAAGGCAGAGAAAAACTGCTCAAAGATGCCATCACAAATCTTCAAAATGGAATAATGCAGTATCCTGAAAAGGCACAACTTTTCAAAGATGTTATTTCCACAGAGCTTTATAAGTTGTACGGACATTCTGTAAAAGTGGACTTTTTTGCTGATCTGATAGATATTACTGACGAGGAATGGCATAATGCTGTTGAGGGCTATTTGAATACTCAAAGAATGAATTTAATAATAGAACCTGAGTATTTTGAAGACGCATATCAGATATATAAAAGAGTGCGTCACGATATAAAAGCATACGAGTACAGGATAGTTGATTGTGAAAAGGTCGTTAACGCTCATAGGCCATTGGTAAATAATAATCTTGCAGAAGTTGTTTTTTCTGAAAACAACTATGCAAAAGCGTACGCTGAGTTTCTCATGGGACCAGTGACTCGGTGTTATGATGGAACAAAGATCAGGGCTAATAAAAGATCTGTTACAAGAGATTGTATGACATATAGCGGATTTTCTGTCGGTTCGCTCAACAAGCAGGTGTACCAAAATCCATACATCGGAAGAGATTCTATTGAAAAACAGCTAAAATTAAAACAAAATGAGCTGGAAAAAGTAAAAAAAGATATTCTTTTCATAAGTGAGACTGTCAATGCTCTTGCACCTATAAATGGCGAGTGGTTTTTAACAGGTGATTACATACATTCTGTTGTGAAAAAAGCATTCCAAACATCAGCAGAACTTACCGAGAATAATATTTATCTTAAAGAAAAACTAGACACATATAATAAAATCGATTTCAACTGGATCGCCGATATGGAAAATAGTATTTCGCAAAAAGAAAATGAAATGCAAAAAGTTTCTGCTAATAAAGAAAAAATTTATAGTGACATAAGAGAATGTGATAGTAAAAAATCTCAACTCATAAACGAAAAAATACCACAAATAAAAAACGAGTTGTCGAAAGCTAAAAAGCATTTGGACGAACTGTATGAAGAAGATTATATAAAAAGCACAAAAGCAAATTCTTATGATATAGAACTCAAAAACCGCAAAACACCGGAATCGATAATGGCGGCTTTTGATTCTCCTTTAAAACAAACAGAAACGATTTTACAGGATAAAAAGAATATGCTTATTAGGCTAAGAGTAGACTTTAATCGTGTTCAGAATTTATCGTTTGATTATCAAAATACAGACAGCAATGATATTTATGAAAAAGAGTATTTAAAGATAAAGGATACACAACTGCCGAAATATCGAGAACAAATCCAAAAAGCAAAAACTGACGCAATGGAACAGTTTAAAAGTGACTTTTTGTATAAGCTTAAAAGAAATATCGAGGAAACATACAAGTGTATCGAAGAGCTTAACAGGGCGTTGAGAGCAGCCAAATTCGGCAATGACACATATCGTTTTAAAGTCGAGCCAAATCCTGCATATCGTGAGTATTATGATATGATAATGTCTGACCTGCTTATGAGCGGCGACACAACTTTGTTTTCATATGACTTCACATTAAGATTTCAAAGCACGCTTGACAGCTTGTTTTCACAGATAATCAGTTTGTCAGATAACAATAATGGAAAAGTTTCTAAAAATATCGAAATATTCAGCGACTACAAGACATACCTTTCTTTTGATCTTCTCTCTACAGACAGTAATGGAAGAACGGACAAGCTTTCTAAGTCTATATTCACAAAGTCAGGAGGAGAAACTCAAACACCATTCTATATTGCGGTACTTGCTTCCTTTGCACAGCTTTACAAGGTCAATGATACAAAGGACAGTGGAAATACTTTTAGATTAGTTATATTTGATGAAGCATTCAACAAAATGGACCCCGAAAGGATAATAGAAAGCGTAAGACTACTTAGGCATTTTAAGCTTCAAGCTATATTGTGTTCACCGACTGAAAAGATCAATGATATTGCTCCATATGCAGATAAGACGTTGTTTGTGGTTAAAGAGAAAAGCAAAAAAGGATATACATCAATGGTAACTGAATGGACAAAAGAAATGAGTGATAGTATAGATGAATTATCAGAACAAGATACTTAACAAGCTGATAGACAAATATGAAAAAAGCAAGCATTATTCTGACAAAACAGCATTTACAAAAAGAATATACGTTTATTGCGGTGATTTCATAAATGTTGAAGATCCTTATGAAAACAAACAGTTTCTTTCAGATATTCTTGAATTGAGGGAGAAGAATTTCATTGATTGTGACTGGGAACGCAAGGATCTAGTTGTAAATAGAATATGGCTCATTATTGATAATGTAAACTGTATTTATAAATATTTAGGGAGAAAATCAAGAAATGATGAAGTAAATGACGTTCTCGTAGAAATAGAGCGTTTGTCAGTGGATATCAAAGTTCCTTGGATAAAAGAATATTTGCACTTTCAATATGATAATATAAAGGGAAAGAACAAGCTGACAGGAATGTGGAGAACAGATATCAAACTTATTCGTGAAATACTTTCGGCTCTTGGTGAGATCGACAGACTAAATGGAAAAAGCGTTTTCATGCGAACTTTCAGCATTGATCTGTACAGTGATTCAAAGTATTTTGAGAGAAATATAAAGAAGTATATTACAGATATAGCACGAAAAAATGAGCCCGTTCTGAGAGAAAACGACGAACTTTCTGAGCGTGAGATATTGCAGCAGCTTGGTATAGTTATGATGTCAGAAATATTTGAATTTTGCGGAAACATAGCAATTAAATTCAAAAACGGTATAGTTGACTTTTCGCCTATTAAAAATGGTGCTTGCATTTCTGGGGACTGCATTGAAGATATACTTTCGGTAGAGGTCAAAGGTGTAAGCAAGATCATTTTCATTGAAAACAAGACAAATTACTCTGAATACTGCCTTAAAAATCGAAAAGAAGATGAACTTGTGATTTTTCACGGCGGTTTTTACAGTCCCCAAAAAGGTAAGTTTTTTAGGGGGATACATAATGCAGCCGCCAGTACACCGATCTTTTTTTGGGCGGATATAGATTATGGTGGATTTAGAATGTTCGTAAGATTAAAAGACAACATCATACCTGAGCTCCAGCCAATGAATATGAGTGTCATGGCACACAAAGAACATTCTCAACGACTGCTTGAAAGATCAGACGAATATATTGAAAAGCTCCTCAGCTTATGTAATGATGAAAAATATTCTATGTTTTATGATGTTATAATGGCTATCGCCAGCAGTCACGGAACAGTTGAACAGGAATGCTTTTTACTCGATGATAATATTATGCTCGTTTAATTAAGTGAATAAGGAACAATATAATAGTTGTATCCGCAATTCGTCTTAGTGCAAAGTTCACAAAAACGGTTCGTGAAAATCGTAAAAAATGTGCATTGAAATAAAATCTGATATGTGGTATTATACTTACAGAGCGAAAAGTTAATATTTCTGGTTTGTTACTGGATAAGCAGGCAATACCACACTATCGGATATTACAGGGTAACTGTATGGCAGAGTGTAGGTGTTGCTTTTTTGGTATAAGGAGGGCCTGCGGTGAAGATAAAGAAAATTCTGAATAATAATGTCGTCATCGCTAAGGACGATAATGGACACGAGGTCATCGTGATGAGCACGGGGCTTGGCTTTTCTAAAAAGGCGGGGGATATTTTCCGTAGGGAGGACGCTCAGAAAATTTTTGTTCTTTCCGACGAGGTGAAAGGCAAGTATGGTCAGCTTATGAGAAACGTTGACCCTGTTGCTACCGAGATATCCGAAAATGTTATCACTTATGCCACAGAGCAGAAAAATCTGCGGCTTAATGATATAATCCACCTTACGCTGACAGACCATATCGACGGACTTCTCACAAGACTTCGTGAGGGCGTGTATATGACAAATCAGCTTACTATGGAGATAAAACGTGTCTATAATCGTGATTTCAGCATTGGACTTTATGCCAACAAGCTTATCAAGGAAAAGACAGGTCTTGAACCGAATGTTGATGAAGCCGCTTTTATCGCAATGCACTTTATGAATAATCGGCTGGATTGCAATAATAACGACGAAACCATAAATCAGACTATCGCTTTTGTTGACGATACAATGAAACTGCTTGAAACTTATTTCAAGGTAAAGCTAAATGAGGATTCTCTCTACTATTACCGTTTCGTTTCACATCTGAAATGTCTGCTCAAGCGGATAATCGATGGCACGACCTTTACTGACGATCCACTGCTTTACGATACGGTGTCAAGATCCTATGAAAACTCAGCTAAATGTGCGGCAAAGATCGCAAATATGATAAAGCTGAAATATCACAAGGACGTTTCCTCTGAGGAGAAAGCTTATATAACAATATACGTTGAAAAGCTTATCAGAGAATGTAATAAATAAGGCTTTGCCTTTATATTGGCGGCTTGTTATCCTGTTAAGTTGGGAGCAAAACCCGAAAAGACCTTTTATGGCTGTTGCTTTGTACAAACGGCTTTGGTTTTTTCGGGTTTTTATTTTTGAAAATTATCAGCACTGTGAACAAAATGAGCGGACGGCATTTTGAAAGCAGGTGCAGTGAGTTTTCAGTATAAATAAAATGTAAAAAAGGAGAATAAATATGGACTATTCTGTAACTGCAAAAGAGCTTATCAAAAAGCTCGGCGGCGAGAAAAATGTAGACTCGCTGACACATTGTATGACAAGACTTCGTTTCGTTTTGAAGGACGAAAGCGGTATTGACGATAAGGCTGTTGAAAATATCCCCGGCGTTATGGGAATAATGAAAAAAGGCGGTCAGTATCAGGTAATCATCGGCAACAACGTTGCAAAGTGTTATGCCGAGATAAACAAGCTTTACGGCTTTTCTGACACAGTTTCCGCAAATGGCAAAAAGGCTAAGCAAAATCCTATTACCGTTGCACTGGATTTTATCTCAGGCTGCATGACCCCGATGATACCTGCTATCATCGCAGGCGGACTTATCAAGGTACTGCTAGTTGTCCTCGGACCTTCACTTCTGAACGTTCTTTCCACAACAGGCGATACCTATATAATAATGAATGCTATCGGCGACGCTGCATTCTATTTCCTGCCAGTATTCATCGCCGTAACGGCTTCCAAAAAGCTTGGCTGCAATACATATCTTGCGGTAATGGTTGCAGCAATGCTGCTCTACCCTGACCTCATAACTCTCCTCGGTGGTGAAACTCCTACTAAGCTTTTCGGCTTTATCCCAGTTATCCACGGCAGCTATTCATCATCAGTTATCCCTGCAATGCTTGCAACTATCCTGCTTAAATACGTTGAAAAGCTTGTGGATAAGATAACCCCTGAGTGGTCGAAAAACTTCCTCAAACCACTTCTTATCGTGCTTATCACAGCACCTATCACACTTTGCCTTTTAGCACCTCTGGGAATTGTTATAGGCAACGGACTTCAGTTCGTACTCAACCACATTTACAACTTCGCACCATGGCTTGCAATGGCACTTTTTGCAGCATTTATGCCTTTTATCGTAATGACAGGTATGCACTGGGCTTTCGTTCCTGCGGCTCTGCTTTCTATCGCTAACCCTGGTTATGAACTTATGCTCCTCCCTGCAATGCTCGCATCAAATATAGCACAGGCAGGTTCAACTTTTGCAGTCGCAGTCAAGACAAAGGACTCAAAAATGCGTCAGATAGCGATCCCAGCCGGTATATCAGCACTCCTCGCAGGCGTAACAGAGCCTGCAATGTACGGCGTTACACTCAAACTCAAAAAGCCAATGTATGCGGCTTGCATAGCAGGCGGAGTTGGCGGCGTGATAATGGGCTTTGTTAAGCTCAAGGCTTACGCATTCGCAACACCTTGCCTTACAGCTATCGTTCAGTTTATCTCACCAGACGGCGGAAAGAATATGCTTTTTGCCTGCATTATCGCAGCGGTATCGTTCGTACTCGCATTCGTGCTCACGCTCATTATGACAAAGAACAAGGCTGAAACCACAGAAGAAACTTCAACACCAAAGGCTGACAACAGTGCTGCTCTTACAGTTGCAAACCCTGTTTCAGGCAAAGTTATCGCACTCAGCGAGGTAAATGATGCAACATTTTCATCAGGCGTTCTCGGAGAGGGCTACGCAGTTATCCCTAGCGAGGGCAAAGTAACAGCACCTTTTGACGGCAAAGTAGAAACACTTATGGACACTCACCATGCTCTTGGACTTGTATCAAATAATGGTATCGAAATGCTTATCCACGTTGGTCTTGAAACAGTTGCCCTTAACGGCAAGTATTTCACGCCAAAGGTCGCAGAGGGCGACAGTTTCAAAAAGGGCGATGTACTTCTCACATTTGACCTTGAGGCTATCAAGAAAGAGGGCTACGACACCACAACGCCTGTGGTAGTTTCAAACGCAGACGATTATGCGGCATTTACACCTGCACTTGGCGACACAGCCGCAGGCGTAAAAATGTTGGAACTTGCAAAAGCTTAAATATAATTGGAGGTAATCAAAATGTCAGTATTGAGAAAAGATTTTCTTTGGGGCGGTGCAACTGCCGCAAATCAGTGCGAGGGTGCTTGGGACATTGACGGAAAAGGCGTTTCGGTATCAGACATATGCACAGGTGGAAAATTCGGACAGAGCAAGACTATCACGCCGATATTGCAGGAGGGAACATTCTATCCAAGCCACGAGGCTATACAGCATTATTACCGTTTCAAGGAGGACATAAAGCTCTTTGCGGAAATGGGTTTCAAGGTTTACAGATTTTCCATTGCGTGGACAAGGATTTTCCCGAACGGCGACGAGAGCGAACCAAACGAGGCAGGACTGAAACACTATGATGAAGTAATAGACGAATGCCTTAAATATGGTATCGAGCCGCTTATCACTATATCCCATTATGAAGTGCCATTTGGCTTGACAAAAAAGTGCAATTCATGGGTGTCGAGAGATATGATAGACTACTTTCTCAACTATTGCAGGGCGATTTTTACACGATACAAGGGCAAGGTGAAATATTGGCTGACGTTCAATGAGATAAACAGCTCTTCAACGCCAATGGGTGCACTGCTCAATCAGGGCATACTCAACGATCTTGAAAACCCGACTGAGTTTATGAAACAGCCTGACTACCCTCAACAGAGATACCAAGGACTTCATCATATGTTCGTTGCAAGTGCACTGGCAGTGAAAATGGCTCATGAGATAGACCCTGAATACAAAGTGGGCAACATGATGATATATTCAGCGAGCTATCCGCTGACCTGCAAGCCAGAAGATGTGCTGAAAAATCAGCAGTACAATAGGATAATGAATTATTTCTGCTCTGATGTGCAGTGCAGGGGCGAATATCCTACCTACATGAATAGATTTTTCGCTGAAAACGGCATCACTATAGAAAAGGCTGAGGGCGATGATGAGATACTCAAAAACGGCACTGTGGATTTCTACACGTTCTCCTACTATATGTCCTCCTGTCAGACTGCTGACGAAAGCATCAAGAGCGGCGAGGGCAATCTCATCGGCGGCGTGCCTAATCCTTATCTGAAAGCAAGCGACTGGGGCTGGCAGATAGACCCTGAGGGTCTGAGATATTCGCTCAACGAGATATATGACAGATATCGCCTGCCTATCATGATAGTCGAAAACGGACTGGGTGCAAAGGACGAGATAGAGCCTGACGGAAGTATCAACGATGATTACAGGATAGACTATCTTAGAAAGCATATCGAGCAGATGAAAGAGGCTGTCAAGGACGGCGTTGACCTTATGGGCTACACCCCTTGGGGCTGTATCGACCTTGTATCCGCTTCAACCGGCGAATATGCAAAGCGTTACGGATTCATTTATGTAAGGCGTTATGACGACGGAACGGGCGATTTCGCTAGACTGAAAAAAAAGTCATTCTATTGGTACAAAGACGTTATCTCTTCAAACGGCGAGAAGCTGTAAATAATATCCCCGAAAGTGCAGGCGTGTTAAAGCGTCTGCACTTTTATTGTTATTCTTGAAATAAAGGTGTAGATAAAGAAAGCCGCCCATCCACAGGATATAAAGCAACATCTGCCTTGTGCAGTGCTTTTTTCACTATCTCAGAACTTTTCATTATGTTCCGCCTTTCTTATCTATCTTACTTCCTTACTTCTGCGGCATCAATCAGCTAGTTTCAACTAACTCGTTCGTTTTTATGATAGCACAACGAGGTGGAAATGTTAATAGAATCAGGGCGGCGGGAGGCGGTAAGGGCAGAAAAAATACCGATACAGAGGGGCTGTATCGGTGTGAGTTTTGTGAGTAAAGTAAGACTGAGAAGTCAAGAAATCTTGTACATATCATCTTTGTAGAACATTATTGAATCGTTTTTTTCAGAATGCCTGAGAACGGTAAGAACATTATACACATCTGGAAATGGTGAAACCATACCCATACACGCCATACCAAAATTTAATCCATTAAATACTCTAAATTCGGCAGGACTAATTACAAATAATATAAAAGGGATCACCCCAAGAACAAACGGCAGCAGACACATCAATATAAACCTATTTCGTTTTAATGGATATGATGATAATGCCACAAAAGTTGTCTTTCCTTTAATTCTTCCTATTGTTACATCTGCGTCCTTAGGATAAACGATTCCGTGTAACCACTCGTGAATTATTAACAATAAAAAGCCTAAAGCAAATCCCACTAGAATAAATATTGGAGAGATCACGACCACCTTGCACACAATGGTTTTACCAAGCATAGCAGCAAAAAGTAAAACACATAGAATTACGGCGATCGGCGACGCTTTTTTCATCAGTTCATCAACGCTCCTAGGCGTTTCTATCTTTGTTGCATTATCAGGTAAGTTTCCTGTTTGATATTTATTTATATCTTTTATTGACCACACAATTTTCATCATATTAAGTACCTTTACTTGCCGAATTTCGATTTATCGTCTATCCATATAGTACTATCCATTATACCACACCATAAACCGCAAAGTCAATAAAGTTTGGGCGGTAAGAGTAGTTATGTGGGCAAAGTGAATAAACCGGCATCTATCTTTCAGCAGCGATTAGTACAGCTCTGCAAGGCGAACCGTCCGCACCGGATAAATTCAGCGGTGCTGCGTTTAAGAAATAAACGCCTTCTGAAACTTCTGCTAAACGGATACCTTCAAGCAATACGACACCAGCACCCAGCAGGATAAGGTGTACTTCCATAGGGGCATTTTCAGGGCCAACAGTTTGAGATTCATTACCAAGCAGTAAAATGTTTGAGGTGGCAAATACCTTAGCTGCCTCCGAAGAAACCTCTGCCTCTCCCTTGATCAGGATCCTCTTTGCAGATTCTGAGTTCTGTTCTTTTGCTTTTTCAAGTATTTCCGTGGCATCATCTGCAGAAACTATCCCGTGATATTCTGCAACATAAGCCATTCCTACAAATGTATCTAAGCCTATGAGATCAACAGTCTTTCCGTCTTTGATAAAATGAAACGGTGCATCAATATGCGTGCCGTTGTGAGCACACATACTAAAAGCCGTCAAGTTATACAAATCGCCTTTTTCCATTGCACAAAGCACCCTTTTTTCCGGCGTTGGGTCGCCTGCATATACCTGACAGCTGAAAATCTCTTGGGAAATATCATAGATCTTCATTCCACATTCTCCTCCACAACTTTCGATATATCATCAAAAATCTGATGACACCGATTCTAAATCGACATCTTCACAATATTTGCGTATCTCAGCCTTTTCGTCCTCACCATTATACCACAACATATATCCCAAGTCAAACAAGCGTTGCCTTGTGATTTCTGTGCCATTGTAGTGCTACGATCAGGATTTTTTTCGCAAAACTCTCCTCTTGACAACCTCCATATAATAGTATATAATAAATTAGTCCTAAAAGCGACTATGCTTGACAGCTATATGAGGTGATAAAAATGAACGACATAAAAGGTCAGATACGCAGCTATTGCAACAGTATGTATGCGTGGAACGCATCTTATGAGGAATATGCAAAATCGGTGGGGCTTTCTTATACAGGGCTTTCTATATTGAGTGCCGTTTACGATATGGAAAACTGCACACAGAAAATGATATGCGAAAAGTGTTTTCTTCCTAAGCAGAGCGTAAATTCCGTTATCACAATGTTTTATAAACAAGGCTGGATAGTCCTTGAGGAACAGCCTGAGGACAGGCGTAACAAAACTATCAGTTTCACAAAGGCAGGCAGGGTCTATGCCGAGGGCGTGCTCTCCCGAGTGCGTGAGGCTGAAAAAATAGCTATGGAAAGCCTCTCCCCAGAACAGAGGGCGGCACTTGTTGAGCTGACAAACAAGTATGTCACAATGTGCGGCGAGGCTATGAAGCAGTTTGAATAAACGTCTCAGTCTGTAGCAAAAGCATTAAATCAATGGGCGACTTCAAGCAGTCAAGTTTTTCCTTGACTGCTTTTTGTATGGCTTGATTCAGCTTTTACAGCCTCTTCGCCAAGTCCTTTCTTATCCACAATTTGGCATAATCATAGTCTATCTCCCCCTGAATGAAAGGAACAAGCTACACACCAACATCAGCCAGCTGCCAAGGCAGCCTATCAAGAATGTGTTTCATAATATCTTCAAAGTCCATACCAACAGTTTTATCATATGCTATCACAGAGCCATTGAAAATATTTCCTGACTCCTCATCATAGTAAAAATGATTGTCAAACTTCTCTTCACCATACTTTCCATTGCTTGAACCATGCTGGAAGTAAACGTTGTTAAGGTAGCACAAGAACCTTTCAGCATTGACCTTTTCATCGCTATTATGTACCACAGCCTTGCCGAAATAACTGCGGCAATACAATTTGCCATGGAACGTCAGCCTTGTTTCAATGTGACCGCCTATAGCGTAAGGGATATTTGCTCTAAGAACTATAGTATCGCAATCTCCCTCAGCATAGCGGTATTCGATACCATTACTCTCAAGATATTCAACAATATTTTTCATAAAACTCTCTTTATTCATATGTATCTATCCTCTCTTTTTGTCCTAGCAAGCGTCTGCATCTATATGTCGGATAACACTTCTTTTGTTAAGGGCAGCCAAAAAAGCGTGCCTCCTAGTATCGTTGAAGGGTATAATGGCAAGGTCTGCTCCAGTATAATTTGTATTGTACTTTGGATAATCGCAGCTCTGCAAGTAAGGCTTTTTCTCCATGATAGTCTGCGTCTCCATCAATTTTCTCTTCTCATAGTCCTCTTCTAAACCCACAAGTTCGAGCCTAAACTTTACAATATTGTTTATCAGTTCAAACTCCGTGATACCAGTCCAGTACTTGGTATATTTTTCAAGCCAGCGTTTGCAATGCTCTTTCAGTCTCGACTGCACATCAATGGACTCTCCCACATACATAGGGATTTTAAATCTCTCTCCATATCTGTTCCACGAAATGCTTGCCATATAACAGCCCGAAACTCTTCCTGCGTCAGTAGTGAGAAGGCCCTGCGGATCTTCCACAAAGTTGAGTACCCCTGTAGAATTTTCATCGAACCACTTATTTGCTATGTTTGACATATTACACCTCCTGACCTGATTTTTTCCTAGTTCTGCACAGCCATTGTACCATGATCTGATTTATCTCTTTAAGAGCAGGACTGTCTTTGTCAGTCAAAAGCATTTCTATAAGAATAGCACCCATCTGTGCGACTGGCAATTCAAGCTCTGAGATGATCTTGTCTGCTCTCTTCTCTTTCTCGACCTCCTGAGCAGCCATGACCTCCTCACGTTCGAGAGCGTCTAAGTATCTATACAAGAGCAGCACTACCATAAGCTGTGCCCTAAGAGTTCTCTTGATTATGCCTTTCTCGATGAGGTCCTGCCTCATCTCTTTACAAATCTTATCATAGTTTTCCTTGTCTTTCGGATTTAACTTCGCCTGCCAGCTTGTGAACTGCGGAACATCTTCGCCCTCTGGCTGTTTCAGAGCCTGAAGTTTAGTATAGAGCACGTCCCAGTTTGTAGTGCCAAACTCTACATTCTCGATAGCTCTGCTCAAAATCGCCGCTCTTGACTGGTCCAGTGACTTGTCCTTCTGTTTGATAAGATACTCTATCAAGCAAAGCCTTTTATCGGCTCTCAGGTTTATCAGATATTCAGTATTTTTCATTTGTATAACTCCTTTATTTTAATATTATTTTTACTTAATTACCTTTCTAGAAAAGTTCAATACATCTGCACTACAATCATAATACACTATGTCATCATAAAAGTCAAGACGCTTTTGCGAGTTTCTACTTAATATACAAATCATGCATCTAATTTATAAGCTTATTTGTGAGTTTTAAACAAATGACCTCAACGCAGTCCTAAAGCTGCACTGAGGTTGTATTTCATTTGTATTTAATTCTTGTTCATCACCCATGCAAAAGCCCTAGCCGTCCGCAAAGCAGGCTCTTTGAAATGACCGCCCTTGTTCCATTCAAGCACGCAGTCAACACCATGCTCCATAAGCCAAGAATAGCCCTCACGAATACAGTCGCCGACCCTTGCCATAACAGTGTTTTTGGTGTGTTCTTCCCTGTCCCCAAGACTGAGATAAACCGTGTCGCACCTGAAATCATGGCCTTTCATATATTCAATAAAATTCGGGAACCACACAGACGGAGATGCCGCCGCAACGCCTGGAAAGACGTCCGTCTGATAAGCCGCCCACAGTGAAAAAAGCCCTGCAAGAGAATACCCGCCAATGTAGTAAGTCTTGCCCTTATCCGAGCAAAGCTTTAGCACCTCCGTCAGCGTAACCTGAGCACCCATGCCGAAATCCTCGTTGCCAAACACCGCAGGAGCGTTCCAAGGCGATAACTCATCGTTCCAATCATCGACCTTCACCACAATAAGCTGAAAATCCACACTCGTGAGCTTTTTTATCTCTGCCACCTCGTTTTCTATCTCAGGCAGATCATGGTCGCCCACCGGCTGGATAAGAACAATATCAGCATTTTTGTCGCCATAATAATGGTATGTCATTTTGCCGTCACCTCTGTAATGTATCTCACTTCAAGTACCCCTTTACAACGCCAACAAATTTCCCTATATCCGCAAAATAATTAGGATAAGCCTCCCTTAGCCTTGCGAAAGAAGAAACCCTGACAAGCACATTGTCCGTCCTATCGTTGCCTTTCTGATTTTCCAACTTGTTATAATATTCGTTAGCAAGACTAATGTCAGACGGCTTGAATCGCTTTATAGACAACTCATGTTTGTCATAGTCCAAAGATAAAACACAACGCTCATTGTCTTTGTACTTCACATTGTCTTCCTCTTGCTTTGTTGCCACTCTTATGCCTGACAAATAGCCGAGATAATTATTCCTCGCATTAAGAGATTCAACCTCATGTATTATCTCGTCCATATCCTCAGGAGTGCCCGGGACTATAGGACAACCCTCATTCATTGCAAATAACGATGATATCAAAGCGAAAAACCTGTTTACTTCCTCAGAACCTCTTCCCGATTTTATTGCAACATTCGTAAATAGCCCCATGGTTTCCACCGCAGTAGCCCAAAGGTGCTGCAAATGCGTCCTGAACTGTATCTCAATAAGCATATGTCTGTTATACTCGTCATTTGAGTCGCTATGATATTCATAGACCATATGCAAACTCCTGTAGCCCGTGGTCTTTGGCGATGAGATATAATCATTTTCTTTCTTTAAAATATGCCTTATCCTTGAGTTTTTGAACTTATCTCTGTACTTGTATACGTCCCCTATCTCCGAAACAATGACCCTGCACCCACCAAGGTCCTGCATTTTCCACAGGTTCATAGTGCTAAATCTTTTCAGCTTATCGACTATAGAGTCCAAACGCTTTAACCTCTGAGCAACGATAATGTTCTTATCATCAACGGCATATTTTTTAAGATTCATGTAAATATAATGCAGCGGATAAGCATGAGCCGCCCTCCAGTTATCTATAACAGCTACAGCCTCTTTCTTTTCTTCATCTGAAATAGAACCGCTGATAATTTCTTTTCCGGCACGTTCTATCCTCTTCCTAGAGTATTCGACTTTTTCCCATTCAGGCTGTTTTATCTGCATACCCATTTTGAACTTCCTCCTATGCAGTGGTATTTCGTTTATTGACAGTATATCACATTATCCGCAATATTTCAACAGTCTGCAAAGTCAAACCCTTGTAATATGCAAATAAATATGCTATAATAGTGCTGTCAAAAAAGCAAGCTATGCTCCATACTAAAACATATCCACAGATCAAGACCTGACATAATAATAAAGAAAGCAAAAAGACAATGAATGAGCAAGAATATAAAAGCAAAGTATTAAAAAGAACATTTAAAAGGTGTATTATCACAGCGGTGATACTTGCTATCCCCAGCGTCATTGCGGGCTTTTTTAATAAATGGCTTTTGTTACTTGCTCTCTTTGCCCTTATTCCTATCATCTATCTTGCCAACCGATATTACATTGTTATAAAGTGGTATCTAACCGAGGGTATCATAGAAGATGTCACTTTGTATAATGACTTTATCCAGCCCTGCACACAAGCTCATATCATATTTAAAACAAAAGATAATACCGAGCATGAGTATCTCTCCACAATAGGGCATTACGGAGATTACGAAGAGGGCATAGAACCGGAATTAGCGAATATGCTACAAAGTGACAAAGAGACATATATGAAAAAGAAAATCCCAGTTTTTTATTCTCAAAAAGATGTTAATAGATGTGTGACATATTTAGAAGACTCTTATCGGTGACGTTTTCATTTTCACAAGGAGTCAAAATTCAAAAACCACGAGGATAAAACAGGCTACACACCCTACTAAGGTGTGCTTATAAGTTGAGATTTAAGGAGGTAACCATGGCTTTTGATTTTAAGAAAGAGTACAAAGAATTTTATATGCCTAAAAACAAACCAGAAATTGTAACTGTTCCTAAAGCGAATTATATTGCAGTCAGAGGAAAAGGCGATCCAAATGAAGTAGGTGGAGCATATCAACAAGCAATTAGTGTGTTATATGCTGTTGCATATACGCTGAAAATGAGTTATAAAACAGATCATAAAATTGAAGGATTTTTTGAATATGTAGTTCCACCACTTGAGGGTTTTTGGTGGCAGGACGGCATAGACGGTATAGACTATACTGATAAGGCATCGTTCAATTGGATATCTGTTATCCGTTTACCTGAATTTATAACTCAAAAAGACTTTGAATGGGCAATTGAAACAGCAACTAAAAAGAAAAAGTTAGATTGTTCGTCAGCAGAGCTAATGACAATTGACGAGGGATTATGTGTTCAAATAATGCACTTGGGTCCATTTGATGATGAACCAGCTTCTATTGCTTTAATTGATGAATATCTAGAAAAAAACGGTTATGTCAATGACATAACTACGACAAGATTACACCATGAAATTTATCTCTCAGATGCAAGAAGAGTTGTCCCTGAAAAATGGAAAACTGTCATTAGGCATCCAATAAAAAAGATAATTTAGTCGTAACCGATAATGATAAGACGAGATATGTGCCGTATTAAAGTGTATTTATAAACAGACGTTATATGAGGTAAAAAATGAAACACAAAGTAAAGGTAACAATTTTAGACAAGAAATTATATTCAGAATTACAACAGCATTACTGTGCAGACCCTGCTTCTGGTGTCTGTCCTTGCTATAATGTTGGAGATGAGTTCGTTTTTTATCGTGATGACGAACGAGATGATTTTTGGCATATGGGTTTAAACACGCTTATAAAAACTAATGGCAACGCCGACACTGTTGCAGGCGGACCAAAATTGCCATTCTGTTCAGAGGCATGGGACGCTATCTCACGTTATATTTACACTGGTCTGCAAGGTGGGTCTATCATGAAAGGCTGGATGAAGAACGAGAATGAAATGATAACCTGCTGTTCTGACGGCACAAGACCTGTTATCTTTAAAATCGAAAGAATCGACTACGAATAAGATAATAAATCACAGTTTATCACTATACCGATACAGCTCCCCTGTATCGGTATTTTTCTGCCCCAACGCCCCTATCTCCACACCCCTCTATTGACATTTCCACCTCATTGTGCTATCATAAAAAAGAACGAGTTAGTCATAACTAGCCCAATAATACCGCAGGAGGAAGAAAAATGGATATGAATGAAAAACCAAAGCTTTCAGGCGTGCCTGAAACTATGCTGCAAACCGTGTATGCCCGTGCAAAGGAAACCAAAACAAGGGCTGCGATAAAAGATACAAAAGCCGTAGAGATAATAGATAAGATAAACTATGATTTTTCACTTGCCGATAAGGACTCCGCAATGCACAGCGGCGTTGTTGCAAGAACCATAGTCCTTGACGAGCTGACAAAAAAGTATCTTAACAAGTATAAGGGTGCGACCGTTGTGAATATTGCCTGCGGACTTGATACACGCTGCTATAGAATAAACGGCTATTCCCATTGGTATAACCTTGACCTGCCTGAAACTATCACCGTCCGTCAAAAACTGCTCCCTGAATCAGGAAAGATATCTCAAATAGCAATGTCCGCCATGGACGATTGGGGCAGCGAGATAGCCGAGCATGACGGCCCTGCAATGGTCATCATCGAAGGTCTGACTATGTACCTCTCCGAAAAGGACGTAAAGCAGATATTTGACGTCATAAGCAAACGCTTTGACCACGTCACCGTCCTTGTTGAAACAATGAATCCTGCCATGGTAAAGCATATGAAAGAAAAGTCTATCGAGGGCAGCCAAGCCAAATTCACATGGGGCGTCAAAAACGGCAGCGAGCTTGCAAAGCTTATCCCAAACTTCCGCCTTATAGAAGAACACAGCCTCGCCGAGGGCATGGCAGAGTTCGTCCCGATATTCAAACTGCTCAAAAAAATAAAGCCTGTCAGCAATGTCTCAAACAGGATAGTCGTTTTGGAGAAATAATAGAAAAATTTACTCAGTCCGTACAACTTTGTGCGGACTTTTTTTTGGTATATCACTCCCTTGCAATCCCCCTCCAAATATGCTAAAATGTATCTAAAAGCATATTACATTCAAATAGATACCAAAGGAGCTGACATCATGATAAATAAAGCTGAACTTCCTGCCTGCCCGGTTGAAACCACACTTATGCTCATAGGCGATAAGTGGAAAGTGCTCATACTCCGTGATCTTATCGACGGCACAAAGCGTTTTGGCGAACTGAAACGTTCAGTAACAGGCATATCTCAAAAAGTGCTCACCTCAAACCTCCGTGACATGGAGGAAAACGGCCTGCTCACCCGTAAAGTGTTCCCAGAAGTGCCGCCAAGAGTCGAATATACTCTCACAGAGCTTGGCCATAGCATGACCCCTATACTGAATGCCATGGCAAAATGGGGCACTGAGTTCAAAGAAAGCATAAAAAAATATGACCAATAAAGCATACTATCACCTGCCGGGGCTTTTCGAGTTTTACGAGCTTTACGCCGCATTTCTGCCCATATTCCGTGAGCATAGAGAGTATTTCTATGACTGGTGCGAAATAGGCTCTGTCTATGGCGCACCTGCCGACTGTATCTGGGGCGGCGGACGAGCAGGCTTTGGCTACCATTCACCAAGCGAAGTCCTGTCCCTTATGAAAGAATATAACATCTCCGCCCGACTGACCTTCAGCAACTCATTGCTCACAGAGGAGCACCTCTCCGACAAAAAATGCAATGACCTCTGCAAGCTTTTCTCCCAAAATGCAGACCCCAAAAACGGCGTGATAATATATTCCGACCTGCTGCTCTCGTATATCAAAAAGAATTACCCCCACCTGTATTTCGTGTCCTCTACCACAAAAGTCCTGACTGATTTTTCCCAGCTCATCAGCGAGCTTGACCGTGACGACTTTTCCTATGTAGTCCCCGACTTTCGCCTTAACAAAGCCCTCGATAAGCTTTCTGCCCTCACTCCTCAGCAGAAAAACAAAGTGGAATTCCTCTGTAACGAGTGCTGTTATGTAGGCTGCACAGATAGGAAAAACTGCTACGAAAACGTCAGCCGCAAAAACCTCGGCGAAAACTGTCCCGACCATATCTGCACCGCACCAAACGCCGCCGAGGGCTACCGCTTTTCAAAAGCCATGAAAAGCCCCGCCTTTATCGGCATAAAGGACATCGTGAACACCTATCTCCCCATGGGCTTTTCAAACTTCAAAATAGAGGGCAGAGGTCTTGGCAGTGCCTTGATACTGGAATTTCTCCTTTATTATATGACAAAGCCCGAATATCAGCTGAACGTCCGAGAGCTGATATACCTTGACAGTATGCTTGACCTGTTCTGAAATGGAGGTAAAATGAAAATATACGAAACCAACGAAAGACCTGCTCCCCTGCTGACCGCCCTGCTTGATATATGAGGCTTGAAAAAAGTAATTGACTTTAGGCTGTAAGCGTGATATAATGTTGAAAAAAGAAAATCATAGAAACGGGGAAAATATATGTCAGACAAAATAAAGTTAAAAGCCATATGTATATTGCTTATATTGGTGGGCGGCATCCCATGTCTGTATTATTGGGGTTCAGACCTTGTCCATTGGATATTTTCAAAAAACGCCCAGCAGACCACTGGCTATGTCATAGACTTTCAGGAAAACGTCACCAGCTTTGGACGTTATAAAAAAGCCAGCGATAAGATAAGAACATATACCATAGTCGTCAAGTACAAAGTCGATGACAAAGACTATGTAAGAGTGGTGAGCGACTGCCCTCATGGCATGAGCTCAAACGACCCTGTCAAAGTCTATTATAAAGACAGCGACCCACTAAACTCCGTCACCGAACTTGATATGCAGAAAAAGCCTCACATATATTTTATAGCAATTTTTATCCTGGGCATTGTAATGTTTATCCTTGAGAAAAAACATCTCATATCCATTTCTCACCGCTCATAACAGCATAAATATCAACCGCCGATACACACCTGTGTCGGCGGTTTTTCTATCTTAATATCCATATGCAGCCCATTCCATAAAAAATATGTGATAAATTCCAAGTTACCCATGGTTGACTTGGAAACAAATATCGAAATAAGTGTAAACAAAAGCATATCCTTATTGAATCAGCGTAGGAATTATAGTATAATAACACAGTGCTGTCCAAAGCGGCAAAAAATTATAGGAGAATACATATGAAGAAAATAACCGATATATTCCTGCGTGCACTTTTAACAGGCGTGGCGATAGCCATAGGCGGAACAGTCTATCTTTCATGCCCCAATAAATATCTTGGAGCGTTCCTTTTCGGCACAGGACTTTTCGTGATACTCACCTTCGGCTTTAACCTTTTCACAGGAAAAGTCGGCTACGCAGTGGAAAATAAGCCCACCTACCTCGGCGAACTGGGCATAATATGGCTCGGAAACTTTGTCGGTGCGGCACTTTCAGCCCTGCTTATCACCCAAACACGCATATCCGCCATAAGCGATAAAGCCGCAGAGCTTTGCGATCTTCCTGCCCATTGTGGTCTTTATCCTCAGCGGCTTTGAGCACTGTATCGCAAATATGTACTACTTCTCCCTTGCAGCCAAAACAAAACGTGATAAAAACTGATACAAATAAAACGCAGCGAACGGCTCATACCATTCGCTGCGTTTTTATTTTTTATATTATATCCGCCCTGCGTTTGCCCATGGCGGCAAATTCTTTCCGCCGTGTGACAAAGTATGCGATAGTGACAGCCGTTCCCGTTATCACCCACGAAACAGGATAAACTATCATGAGCATAAGATAACTGCGGTGAGCAACATAAATAGTGTTCACCCACACAAGCCTGAACACGCAAGTTCCAAGCACCGTTATTACCGCAGGTATCATGGAGTGACCCATGCCCCTCAAACAGCCGCCAGATATCTCGTATACACCCGTGAGCAGTTCAAGCAGACAAACGCTCCACATTCTTATCATTGCATAGTGTATAACATTTTCGTCCGTTGAGAATATCTGTATAAAAAGGTGTCTGCCAATGAGGAATATCAAGCTCAGCCCAAGGCAGCTCGCAAGCCCGATAAAAGTACAAAGCCTATATATCTTTTTGCAGCGGTCCTTGTCCTCCGCCGCAAAGTTCTGACTTGTGAACGTGGTCGCCGTCTGAGCGAAAGCATTTATCACAAAGTATGACATGAACTCAAAGTTCTGAGCCGCCGTACTTCCGGCAATTCCGCCCGAACCAAAGCTGTTTATCGCCGTCTGTATAACTACATTTGAAAGCGAGAACACCATGCTCTGCAAACCTGCCGGCAAACCTATCTTTATGATACCAATGAGATATTCAGAACGTATCCTGAGCTTTCTCAGATCGAGCCTGAAAGTTTCCTCCTCGTGAGTGAGAAAATAAAGTATCATGCAGGCACTGAAAAAGTTCGATATAACAGTCGCCGTCGCAACGCCTGCCACACCCATTTTGAACACGATAACAAACAGCAGGTTCAGTGCAACGTTTATGATACCGGCCGTGATAAGAGCATATAGCGGTCTTGTGCTGTCGCCCTTACTTCTCAGCACCGCCGAACCGAAATCGTATATCTCGATAAAAGGCATTGCAAAAAAGAATATCCTAAGATAAAGGGTGGCAAGCGTGAAAACATCGTCAGGCACATTCATCATGCCAAGGAGTATCGGAGCAAGTATCTCGCCCACACCCAGTATGATAAATCCGCTTATGACCGCCAGCAGCACCACCGTATGCACTGCCTCATTTATCTTCTCTTTCCTGCCCTGACCGATAAGCCTGGCCACCACAACGTTCGCACCTACCGAAAGTCCCAGAAAAAGGCTTACTATGAGGTTCACCAGCGACGCATTACTTCCCACCGCCGCCATAGCCTGATCGCTGTCGAATCTTCCCACAACAGCAAGGTCAGCCGAGTTAAAAAGCTGCTGCAAAATGCTTGACACCGCAAGGGGCAGAGCAAAAATAACGAGCTTGCTCGCCAGCGGACCGTGCAGCATATCTATTTCTTTATTTTTCATAAAATATCTTCTTTCATATTTCAACTAACTATTTTTATCGCACCTAATATTATATCACAACGCTCATACAAATTCAATATACGAATTTGCACATAAAGCTATGTGTAAAAAACTAAACATTCCGACCATTTGTACATTTTTTTGAACACATCACCTGTTGACAAAGGCGTGAAATGGTGTTATAATAGTAATCCACGGGAGGTGAGCAGTATGGCAATAGACAAAAAGGGCACAAAGCAGATAGCCGACAACCGAAAGGCACGTCACGATTATTTCGTGTTAGAGCAGATCGAGTGTGGTATCGAGCTTGTTGGAACAGAGGTCAAGTCTATAAGAAATGGCGGCGTCAACCTGAAAGACAGCTGGTGTTCTATCGAGGACGGAGAGATGTGGGTCAAAGGAATGCACATTTCGCCCTACGAGCACGGCAACATTTTCAACCGTGATCCACGCCGAGAGAGAAAGCTGCTGCTCCACAAACGTGAGATACTGAGGCTGTTCGGAAAGGTTCAGCAAGAAGGTCTTACGCTTATCCCGATGTCGCTTTATTTCAAAGGCAGCAGGGTCAAGCTGGCACTTGGGCTTTGCAAAGGTAAAAAGCTGTATGACAAGCGAGAGGACATGGCAAAGAAAGCCGCCCAGCGTGACATAGAGCGAGCCATGAAAGAGCGAAACTGACACGGGGGTGTAAAGGTTTCGACGGGGGTTTTGAAACACGATAAGCGAGTAGAGGAACGCACACTCTTAAAACGGCGTACGTTTTAAAATTAGACGACAACGATAATTTTGAATTAGCTGCTGCTTAAGTCAGCACTCGTCCTGCCTTAGAGTACCACGGCTTTGGTAAGGGCGTCGATCAGTGGTGAACGTTGCTTGGCGATGACTGTAGCCTTGTGATGTATCACAGTCTACCAAACACACAGGCGTGTCTGTTTGCCTTTGTGCAAGGGAACGGGATCTTCCGCAATAACAGAATACACTCGTAGAAGTTCGTGGGGATAGGCTTTCGGACAGGAGTTCGATTCTCCTCACCTCCACCAGCCACTCGCCGTGGCGGGCATTTCCCGCCATGGCATTTTTATTGCAATACAAAGACGCCGCTGCGATAGTTTGTGTGTCAATTTTACTTTGTAGGGGCGTGCCCCTGCACCCAATTTCCGCCTTACTTTGTGTATGGCGGATTTTTTTGCCCTCAAACGCCCGTCGGAGAAACAAACCCACGGCAACAACACCGTTCGATAACCATAAAAACTATCCTATCACACTTGTAGGGAACACTGATATAGCCAAAAAAGAGTGCATTACCATTCCCGATAATGCACTCTTAAATTTTACCCTATTTTTCTTCAAGTCCGCTGAGTGAAAGCTTGCTCTCCATTTTTTGTACAGTCTTGCTCTCCTGCTTTGCTATATTCGCCTCAAACCAGAAAGTCGAGCCCTTGCCCTCTTCCGATTGAACGCCGTAAGCAAAACCGTGGGTCTTTAGTATCTCCTGACAAATAGAAAGTCCCAGACCCGTTCCTACCACATCACGCTTTACCTTAGCGTCACGGTAGTATCTGTCGAATATCTTCGGCAAAAGTTCCTTAGAAATGCCCTTGCCGTTGTCCGTTACCTCGATACGCACCACGTCTGCCTTGTTTATCTGCTTGATACGAATGACCTTGTTGTCACCCGTGTAGTTTATAGCGTTGTTTATAAAGTTGTAAATGACCTGATCCAGCTTTTCGATATCCGCCGTTATTATCCTGTCCTCATCAGGGATATATTTGATGTCATATCCATTCTGCTCGATAAGCAGCTGATATCTTGTCATGCAGTCATTGAGCTTGTCAACAATAGAGAAATCAGTGAGTTTCAGCTCCGCATTGCCCGACTCCAGCTTAGAAAGCTCCAGCAGATTGTTTACAAGGCTTGAAAGCCTGTCCGCCTCGTCGATAATGACCTGAATGTGCTCCTGCCTTTTAACAGGATTATCCCCCGACAAGTCCCTTATCATCTCCGCATAAGCCTTTACCATGGTAAGCGGCGTCCTAAGGTCGTGAGAAATATTCGCAATAAGGTCTTTCCTCAGTTCCGAAACTTTCTGTATCTCGTCCTTGGCATTGTTGAGCACCGTGGAAAGTTCCTCTATCTCACGATATCCGTGACCGTTGAAGTCCACCGTGTAATCTCCTGCACCGAACTTCTTCGCCGTGTCCGTTATCTCAACGATAGGCCTTGAAAGCCTCTTTGAAATAAACATCGTCACAATGAACGCAAGTTCAAAAAGTATGATAGTGATGTAAATAAGCTGCTCTCTTATAATGCTTACCGTTGAATCTATCGGCTCGATAGAGCTTTCAATGAAAAGATACGCCTGCGTGTCCGAATCCTCTGTGTAGATAGACGTGCAGTAAAAAATCTCCTTGCTCTTGAAGTTCTCGTTCTGAGCTATCTTCGTGATATAGTTGTCATCTGATCGTTTCAGCTGCGATATCATCTGAAACAGCCCAATGCCGTAACCCTTGCTTACCACCTTGTTCAAATACGAATACGCTCCCATGTTGTTTTCCATTACCTCAAGGTTGCCCATTTCGTCCGTTATAATAATGCAAAGGTTGTTGTCAAAAGCCAGCGAGCGGTTTGTTACCTCCTGCTGATCTGTGCCGTATGCCTGTATTATCTGATTTGCAGCGTCCGTAATATCTCTTATCTTAGCCGACTGATAATATCTTTCTAAAAAGACATACTGAAAAAGCCATATAAGGATAAGTATAAAAGCCGTAAAGAAGATAAAATACATCCATACATATGACCGCAGACTTCTTTTCGCCTTTATCTCCTCCGTCTTGCGACCGACCTTTTCTTTCAGCCCCGCAAGCTTACTGGATCTTTTCAAACTTGTATCCCATTCCTCTCAGAGTAACGATCAGATTGCGGTATTTTCCAAGACTGTTTCTCAGCATTTTTATGTGAGTGTCAACCGTTCTGTCGTCACCATAAAAATCAAAGCCCCAAACCTCTTCAAGCAGCTTTTCTCTTGAAAGTGCAATGTTCATGTTCTTCACAAGATAGAAAAGCAGATCATATTCCTTAGGCGTCATAGATACCTTTTCGCCGTCTATCTTTACCTCACGGGCTGTGAAGTTTATCTCCAGTCCCTCGTATTTGATAACGTCCTCCGTGTGCTGAGTAGCCGACGCACGGTTAAGTACCGCCCTTATCCTCGCCATAAGCTCCTTAGGCGAGAACGGCTTAACAACATAATCGTCCACGCCTATCTCAAAGCCGAAAAGCTTGTCATACTCCTCGCCTCTCGCCGATAACATTATAACAGGTATCTTTTTTATCTTTCTTATCTCCTTGCAAGCGGAATATCCGTCCAGCTTTGGCATCATAACGTCCATGATAATGATGTCAAAATCCTGATTTTTCACCATTTCCACAGCCTGCATACCGTCCTCCGCCTGAGCCACCTCATAGCCCTCAAACTCAGCATATTCCTTTATTATCTCTCTTATCTTTATCTCATCATCAACAACAAGTATCTTTGCCATAAGTATTCCTCCCTATTAATTCATATTCTTTTTATATGATAACCTATTATTGTGTAAAATTTGTGACGGTTTATAGAATATTCTGGTGCGACCGCCCAGTTTTCCTTAAAACACAGACTGCCCGCCAACCAAAAGGTATGACAGGCAGCCGCTTTTATAGGAAAATGTTATGGAAAAATGTCAGTTTATCAGCACTGTCCCATCATAATGAGAGCCATAAGGCAAAGTCCTGTAACAACACAGCTCAGTGCTCCCATGATATTGTCCATTTTTTCTGCTGTAAGCTTTTTCATTTAGATTACCTCCTTAGGTACTGAAATAAATCACTCTGTCCTCAGTGCGATAACAGGGTCTTTCTTCGCCGCCACTCTTGACGGGAACAAGCCTGCTATAAGCGTCAAACAAATGCTTATTGCAATGAGTATCACTGCCGCACTCACAGGTATAGTTGCCCTTATCGGCACGTCTGTGAGATGCGAGATTATCATGTTTATCGGTATGGTGAGCAGATAGGAAATTATCATTCCCAGTGCACCAGCCACAAATCCCACAATGACCGTTTCCGCATTGAACACTCTCGAAATATCCCTCTTTGATGCACCGATACTTCTCAGTATTCCTATCTCCTTCGTTCTCTCCAGAACCGAGATATAAGTGATAATGCCTATCATTATGGAAGATACCACCAGCGATATTGCAACGAACGCAATAAGAACATAGCTGATAGCGTTTATTATAGACGTGATAGAACTCATCATAAGACCCACATAGTCCGTGTATTCTATCTTGTCCTCTTCGCCAACACTGTCGTTGTAATCGTCGATAATATCTATTATCTTTTCCTTAGACGCAAAATCCACAGGATAGATGTTTATGCTGTCAGGGTCCTCCACCAACGCATACCCGATCTTTTTCATGTTGCTGTCATAGTTTGAAGTGGAGTATTTTCCGCTGTTTGCAAGCTGCTCAGCATTCGTGTCCGACTGCTCCTTGAGCATCTGTTTCATAAGGTCCATCTGCTCGTCAGAAAGTGACGCAATATACTTCTTCTGAGTTTCCGTCAGCGAAGACATATCGCCGCTCTGTATCGCAGACATATCCATTGAGCCCATGGCGTCCATACCCATCCCGGCAAGCTCGCCCGTGTCAGCCGCACCGCTCTGCTCCATAAGAGCCTTGTATTGTTCCTCGGTCATGCCCTCAGGTATCTCCATAGAGCTGTCGCCCATTGCCGCCATAGCAGCCGACTTTTTGTCAGCCTCCGAACTGTCCTCAGCCTTTTCAGCCTTGCTCTCTGCCGCACTGTCAGAAACCGCCGCCGAGCTGTCCCCAGCATTGGTATCTGTATCAGCCTGAGCCTCATCGTCCTTGAACTTCAATCCCGTGAAAACATCTATGTTATGGTTATCCTTCTGCTCCTTAACTATCTCGCTCTTATCCACCTCATCGATAAGATAAGTCATAAGGTCATGACGATAACCGATAGCACCGCTTATCGACGCCGAAGATGCGTCCTCGTCAGGTCTGAGTATACCAACTACACTTATCTCCGTGCCATTTGCCACAGCTTTTTTCATGTAGTCCTCGTCGCCGGTCATGTCCTCCCATACGCCGTCTTTTTTCTCATAGAAATCAGGCGTAGGCACGACCTTGAATTTCAGATCAAGCAGCTCATCATAAGTGTAAACGTGCTGTTTGCTGTCAACTGAGATATCCTCTCCCGCAAGAGCACGCCTTACAATGCCGTTAAGGGAACTTGGGTCTAGCAGTCCCAACGAATAAAGCACATAGTCGTTTATCTCGTTGTTCTTGTCTACCACCAGTACAACTTCGTTGTACTTCTCAGGCAAACGACCTGCAATGACGTCATACTGCTTTGAGATAAGGTCCTCATTGTCTATCATCTCGCTCCAAACGTCAGTGCCCATGCCCATCATGCCGCCCATCGAGCTGCTCATTGACATTGCCTCCGTCTGGGTCGAGGACATATAACCCATATCCTCCAAAAGCGTTGACGGATTGACCTGCTTTACACCGTCATCGCCCTCCGTGAAAACGTTGAGCGTTGTGGCATATGTGTACTGCACATCACTTGTAAGGCCTTTCAGATCGCTGTTCTCGTCAAGATATTTCTTGAACTTCTCAAGATTATTGACCTTAGTTTCCTCCATAAGAGTGTTTATCATCTCGCCCATAGCGTTCTGAGAGTAGATCTTGTCCATGTCATGCTTTCCCGACTCTTCATGATTTTTCGCCATGGTGTTCATTATCTCGCCAATGCTCGCCGTAGTCTTTGTTATCTGCAATGGATAGCTTGAAAGCGTGTCCGACTGCACCTGATCTATATAAAGCTGAACTCCGTTTGAGATAGAAAGTATAAGTGCAATGCCAATTATACCAATAGAACCTGCAAATGACGTAAGCAGCGTCCTCGCCTTTTTCGTCATAAGATTGTTTCGGCTCAAAGACAACGCCGTCAGGAAACTCATAGAAGTTTTCAGCTTTTTGCGTTCCTTTTTGGCCGCCTTTATGTCCGCCTTTGTAGGTTCTTTCTCAGGCTTTTTGATAGGCTCAACCACGTTCTTGTCAAGCGGGTCAGAATCATCTATGACCTTTCCGTCAATAAGTTTTATTATCCTTGAAGAATATTTCATTGCAAGCTCAGGATTGTGCGTTACCATTATAATAAGCTTGTCCTTTGAAATGCTCTTCAAAAGCTCCATTATCTGAACACTGGTTTCTGTGTCCAACGCACCAGTAGGCTCGTCCGCAAGCAGAATGTCAGGCTCATTCACCAAGGCTCTCGCAATGGCAACTCTCTGCATCTGACCGCCCGACATCTGATTAGGCTTTTTGTTCAGCTGATCGCCAAGTCCAACCTGTTCAAGTGCCTTGACCGCCCTCTCACGCCTCTCCGACTTTGAAACGCCCGAAAGCGTCAACGCCAGTTCAACATTAGAAAGCACCGTCTGATGCGGTATAAGATTGTAGCTTTGGAACACAAAACCTATAGAATGGTTTCTGTAAGAATCCCAGTCGCAGTCTTTAAAATCCTTTGTGGACTTTCCGTTTATGTTCAGGTCACCGCTGGTGTATCTGTCAAGACCGCCGATAATGTTAAGAAGTGTCGTCTTTCCGCAGCCCGAAGGACCAAGAATAGAAACGAACTCGTTCTCACGAAAATCGATGCTCACGCCTTTAAGTGCAGAAACAACGCTGTCACCCACGACATAATCTTTTTTTATGTCCTTTAAACTAAGCATAATTTTTCTCCTATTCTGTCATTGTAATGATATTATATCCCCCTTTTATAAACTCAGTTTAAACATACCCCATTTTTCCGAAAAAATTTGTCGCAGACCATACCCAGCCCCTGTTAATACCCCGTTAATAATTCTGTGATATGCTAAAATAGTATGAATATATACTGGAGGGGTAAAAATGTTTCATATACTTGTAGTAGAAGATGATACCAATACACGCCGCCTGACCTGCGATGTGCTCAGCGATAACGGCTATATACCCATAGAGGCCCGTGACGGCGTGGAGGCTCTTGATATAATGGACGAAAAGCATATCGACCTTATCATAATGGACGTTATGATGCCACGAATGGACGGTCTTGAACTTTGCGAAACTATCCGCAAAGCCGGCTTTCAGACCCCCGTACTAATGGTCACAGCCAAAGAAACAGCCTTTGACAAAAAGCAAGGCTTTATAAAAGGTACAGACGACTATATGGTGAAACCGATTGACGAGGAAGAGATGATACTTCGTGTCCAAGCCCTCTTACGCCGCTCGCAAATAGTCAGCGACCATAAAATAACCGTGGGTGACACTACCCTAGACTATGACGCCCTCACCGTAAAGACCCCAGATATGTCAAAAGAGCTGCCGCCAAAGGAATTCATGCTCCTTTATAAACTCCTTTCCTATCCCGATAAAATTTTCACACGCCGCCAGCTTATGGACGAGCTTTGGGATATGACCTCCGATACCGACGAACGCACCGTTGACGTACATATAAACCGTATCCGAGAGCACCTGAAAAACAACCCCGATTTCGAGATCGTGACCGTAAGAGGACTTGGCTATAAAGCCGTAAAGCTGAAAGGATAGCATAAAAATGAAAAAACACTCCCTTGCCGCACGCCGCAGCAATTATACCATGAACGCAAGTATCGTGTCGGCAGTCTTTATGATAATGCTCTGGGCAGGCACGCTCACAGGCTTTATAATGCTCGGCATACGAAAATGCCTGCATTTTCTCACACCTCTGCAAATGCCATTTGTCCTTCTTACAGTGGGACTTATCGTTTCCGTTATAATCGGCACTTGTATCTCCGCCGCCGTTGCAAGCAAAATAGTAAAGCCCGTCCGTGAAGTAAAGAAAGCCATGCACAGCGTAGAAAAAGGCGACTTTTCCAAACGTCTTGAAGTCACAGGCTTTAACGGCGAGATAGACGAGCTTATAAAGAGCTATAATAAAATGGCACAGGAACTTGGCGGCATAGAAATGTTCCGTGAGAATTTCATAAACAGCTTTTCCCACGAGTTAAAGACCCCTATCGTTTCCATACAGGGCTTTGCAAAACAGCTGAAAAAAGAGAACCTCTCCGAGGAGAAAAAGCAGGAGTATATCGACATAATAATAAGCGAGTCCAAACGCCTGACGAACCTCTCTTCCAATATCCTCATGCTGTCAAAGCTTGAAAACCAGCAGATAATCACCGATAAAACAAGCTTTTCCCTTGACGAACAGCTGCGAAACTGTATCCTGCTCCTTGAAAAGCAGTGGACAGCTAAGAACATCAGCTTTGATATAGATATGCAGGAGATACAGTATACCACCAACGCCGAAATGCTCTCGCAGGTTTGGGTGAATATAATCGGCAACGCCATAAAATTCTCCCCTGAGGGCAGCACCATATCTGTCCGCCTCTCAAAAAAGGACGACACCATAACCGCCGCCATAGCCGACCACGGCATAGGCATGGATCAGCAAACTATCTCCCATATCTTCGAGCGTTTCTATCAGGGCGACCGTGCACACGCCGCCGAGGGCAACGGACTTGGACTGCCCCTTGTTAAGCGTATCGTAGAACTGTGCAGCGGCAATATCCGTGTAGAATCTCAATATGGCAAAGGCACAAATTTCATTGTCACCCTCCCGCAAAACGACAAATAACCTTAGTATCATAAAAAAAGACGGACACTTCCAAAGAAATGTCCGCCTTTTTCTTTTTTATCAGATAGCCGCAAAGCCCTGTTTCAGATCGTCGATAATATCCTCCACATTTTCAAGACCAACAGAAAGTCTTATCATTCCGCCGTTTATTCCTGCCGCAACAAGCTGCTCGTCAGAAAGCTGCCTGTGTGTCGCAGACGCAGGGTGAAGAACGCAAGTGCGAATGTCCGCAACGTGAACTTCGTTTGACGCAAGTTTCAGGCTGTCCATAAACTTAGCAGCCACATCTCTTCCGCCCTTGATAACAAATGATATAACACCTGCTGTGCCAAGCGGCAGATACTTTTCAGCCAGCTTGTGATACTTGTCGCTCTCAAGTCCCGGATATGCCACAGACTCTACCTTGTCATTGTCCTCAAGGAACTTTGCCACCGTTATAGCGTTCTCGCAGTACTGTTTCATTCTAACCGGCAGCGTTTCAAGTCCCAGATTGAGAAGGAATGAAGAGTTAGCCGCAGGATAGCAGCCGAAATCTCTCATAAGCTGCATTCTTGCCTTTACTATGTAAGGTGCAAAAGAATATTTCTCAGTGTAGATAGTTCCGTGATAGCTCTCGTCAGGCTCAGTCATGCAAGGGAACTTTCCGCCTGTCCAGTCGAACTTGCCGCTGTCAACGATAACGCCGCCTACCTGTACAGCGTGACCGTCCATGTACTTAGATGTGGAATGAATAACAATGTCAGCACCCCACTCGATAGGTCTGCAAAGATAAGGGGTAGCGAAAGTGTTGTCCACAATAAGCGGAACACCGTTCTTGTGAGCGATGTTCGCAAAACGCTCGATATCAAAAACAGTCAACGCAGGGTTAGCGATAGTCTCGCCGAAAACAAGCTTGGTGTTGTCCTTGAAAGCCGCCTGTATCTCCTCGTCACTTGCGTCAGGGTCAACATAAATGCACTCGATACCAAGCCTCTTCATGGTTATGCTGAAAAGGTTTATCGTTCCGCCGTAAATAGAAGTTGACGCAATAAAGCTGTCCCCCGCCTGGCAAATGTTCAGGATAGAACAAAGCGTAGCAGCCTGTCCGCTCGATGTGCACATTGCGGCCACACCGCCCTCGAGAGCGGCTATCTTCTTCTCAACCGCGTCTGTGGTAGGGTTTTCAAAGCGTGAGTAGATAAGGCTCTTGGTAGGGTCGTCAAAGACCTCGGCTATCTCTCTTGACGAGTCATAGACATAGGTTGTACTTTGTACGATAGGCACTACTCTCGGCTCTCCGTTTTTAGGCGTATAGCCCTCGTGTAAACATTGTGTTTCGATCTTCAATCAAATCAAATCCTTTCAATGCGGTGATGACCGCAAAATTTTTACCAATATAAAAAGCTTTCCAAAAAGCGTTTAAAACAGCAGCCTCCTAAGACCGCCTCAACATTACAAATGCGTTTATTTTGCATAGCGAAAACTCATAGCTGAATCGAAAATATCTTCTCCCATTGAAACATACTTTAGTGGTATCACCACATTATATTGTATATATTCGCTGTCAGAAAACTCGTATATACCCTGAACGTTCACACTTTGATTCTCGCCCAGAGCCGCAATAACACAGCCACGCTTGCCGCCGCCCAGGTCAATTCCACGGTAATCAAGCCAAACATTATCGTCAGATCTGATATCAGCCGACTTTGCATACATATCTAGCATATCATCAACTGTGATCTTGTCAAGCCGCTGATAATAAGACAATGACAGATTTAACCCGTCATATTTTTCGTCCACTTTGCCGTCAATAAGATTTGCATAGACGATCTTCACATCTCTCGTGCCGTCAAAATCATCTGTAACTATCTCATGCTTTTCCAACTTTGCGGCAGAAAATCCACCTATCTCAGGCAACTCTAAAGCGGCAGAAAAATCTGAAAGCTCTATGGTCAAACCGTTTTCAATATCATAACGGTCTGTATCCACCGACCCACCGTTAAACATATCATAAACATAACTGTCTATGACCATGTAAACGCCACCCGTGGTGATATTCGCAGAAATGCCATTTTCGTCAACGAAACTTTCAAGTTTCGTGAACGTGCTGTCCTCGTCAAACTGCATTATAACTGCACTGGCTTTCTGCTCGTCGCTTATTTTGTTACTAAACTCAAAGCGAATGACCCCACCTCCGAAATCATCGTCAGTATACTTGACAGGTATACTAAGGAGCGGCTCGTCAGAATTTATCATTGCGTTTATACCATAATAATCAGAAAGCATTGCCTCTGCACCAAAATTGCCCTCCACGGTGCATTTGGCTGTATATGGTATTTCGCTAAGATCACAAACAAGCTCAGGGTCACGAATTATTTCCACCTGCGAACTGTCATCTGTCTGCGAACTTTCCTCCACACTGTCGGGCGTATCTGACACCGCTTCCGCAGTAGTAGTATCTTTCGTTTCTGAAACGCTGTCTACGGTTTCCTCAACAGGTCCGCAGGCACAAAGCACTGCCGACAACACTGCCGACAGCAATACGGCTGTTTTTCTGCTGTTTTTCATATTAAGTTTCTCCCTATTTTTTATATTTTGTTTATCCTATAAGTCCTTGAAGTCCACCCTTGCCCCCGTAAGAGCACTCTCCATTACTATCCTTGCACACTCCCCAAGCGACACCGCACTTTTGCAGGTCATCATCGCCTTTTGTATGCAAAGCCCGAATACTATGTGCAGCTCTCCCTTGCCTGCGGACTTTTCCGCCATAGGCAAAATAGCCTGCCATAAAAGCTTGATATATCCCTGAACGCTCTCGCCCGTCGTGCAGTTTCTTACCCTGCCAAAGCTTTCACCGCCGGCGTTCGCCGCCGTGTATCTCAGCATCTCACCCACATCAGTGAAAGGCTCTTCATACCTCTGCAAAACTCCTGCCACAAAAGACCATACCGAGTAGTTGTTTCCCACAAGCTTTTCGTCAATGATATCTCCGTAGAAATATTTCCGTCCAAGCTTGTCAGCGAACACCGTGAAAACATCTTCCTCGCCAACGCCCTCCGTCAGAAAAAGCCTCCTTACGTCCTCCTGACAAGCAAACCCCGCCAGTGAACCGATGCAGCATAAAAGCGACTGAGGGTGAACATACCCCTCAGGACTTCTCATTGCCCTGAGCAGCCTGTCAAATATCTCAAAAGCACTGCCCTTGTATTTTTCAAGTTCCATATCTATCACCGTTTCTCACGTTTTACCGAATATACTAAATGCGGCATATCCACCCCGTAATAATGCTTTACAAAGTCATATTTTACCGTCATGCCGTTTTTCTCAGCCACACGCCTTGATGCCATGTTATTGTCCCTGATAATGGAATATACCTCTTTTGCACCAAGCCTGTCAAAAGCAAAGTCCCTGCAAGCCTTCGCAGCCTCCGTGCAGTAGCCCTTGTTCCAGCAGTCACGCCTGAAAAGATATCCCACTTCCATGACGCTCTCCCTGTCTGTGTGCTGAATGGTGATACCGCATTGACCGATAAGCTCGCCGCTCTCTTTGAGTATCACCGCCCACAGCCCGAAACCATATATGCGATATCTCACAAGCTGCTTGTTTAACCACTCCCTCACTTCCTCGTCTGAAAAAGCGTGTTCGTAAGCATACATACATTCCTTGTCCTGCAAAATTTTGCAAAGTGCCTTAAAATCGCCCTCGTTCAGCCTCCGCATATAAAGCCTGTCAGTTTCAATTATCATGCCTTTTCTACCCCTCTTTTTATCTTTCTTACTATCCCCCTGACCGCGTTCACATATATCACCGCAAGCCCAAAACCGCCAAGTACCCCCGTAATAAGCCGCCTTGTGTTCGTTGATTTCTTTACCCCGGCATACTGCAAAAGCCAGTCCAGTAAAGTGCTCTCACAGCATATCGCCGCCACGGAGCATGATATATTTTTCACCACAGCCGCAGGAAAGCCCAAAAGCTGTCCCAACAGAACGCCGGTGCACCTCGCACAAACAGGAAACTGCCAGCCGTGGAAAAAGAAACTTCTCTCAGGTCTTTGATGACAGCCTGCCGCCGCACCTATCTCCATAAGGTGCAGCCACAGGCTGTAAAAATTCTTTCTGCCGTTCATCGTGCCCCTAAGCCCTGAACTTGTGGTCGCAATCAGGGCAGACCCAGTATGAACGTGTTTTTGATTTGCTCTCCATTCCGCAAAGTCCGCATATAAGCCCCGGCAAGCCAAAAAGTATATACCCGCAGCAACCCTTGCCAAAGCCGTATTTGCCGCTCCTGTAGTCCGTTTCGCTTATAAGCTGACAGTTGCGTCCGCCGCATTTCGGGCAGCGTTTGCCCGTGTAAAACTCAGCCATATCTCTGCCTTTATACGTTTATCTCAGCCACATCATCAGAAACGCCGTTAGCCTCGATAACAGGCTTTACGCAGTTCTCGATGAACTCGTCGACCTGCTGAGGGCATCTTCCGATGAAGTTCTCAGGTTTCATTATCTTGTCCATTTCTTCATTTGTTATCATGAACATAGGGTCGTTGAGGATAAGCTCGCAAAGATTGTTGTCAAGGCCCTCTTTCTTAACTCTTGCACCTGCGATCATTGAATATTCTCTTATCCTCTCATGAAGTTCCTGTCTGTTTCCGCCCTTTTCTACTGCGTCCATCATGATGTTCTCTGTTGCCATGAAAGGCAGCTCAGCCATAACTCTTCTCCTGATCATCTTGTCATATACTACCAGACCGTTCTCAGGATCAGTAACGTTTATCATTATATTAAGGATAGCGTCAACGCCAAGGAAAGCCTCCGCAACAGAAATTCTCTTGTTGGCAGAATCGTCAAGAGTTCTCTCGAACCACTGTGTACCGGCAGTGAAAGCAGGGTTGAGAACATCACAGATAACGTATCTAGCCAGTGAAGTTATTCTCTCATCTCTCATAGGATTTCTCTTGTAAGCCATAGCAGAAGAACCTATCTGATTTTTCTCGAATGGCTCTTCTATCTCCTTAAAGGACTGCAAAATTCTGATATCATTTGAGAACTTCATTGCAGACTGAGCGATGCCGGCAAGAACTGAGCATACCTGATAATCCATTTTTCTTGAATAAGTCTGACCTGAAACAGGAACAACAGCGTCAAATCCCATTTCCTCAGCTATCATCTTTTCAAGCTCTTTTACCTTGTCAGTGTCGCCGTGGAAAAGCTCCATAAATGACGCCTGAGTACCGGTAGTGCCCTTTGAACCAAGGAGTTTGAGATTAGAAAGTCTGAAATCAAGATCCTCAAGGTCCATAAGCAGCTCATTGCACCAAAGAGTAGCCCTCTTACCAACAGTAGTGAGCTGAGCAGGCTGCAAATGAGTGTAAGCAAGACAAGGCATAGACTTGTACTTGTCAGCAAACTTAGCCAGCTGGTCAACGACCTTTATAAGCTTTCTCTTTATTATCTTGAGAGCATCTCTCATTATAATAACGTCAGTGTTGTCACCAACGTAGCAGGAAGTAGCACCAAGGTGAATGATACCGGCAGCCTTAGGGCAAACACAGCCGTAAGTATAAACGTGTGCCATAACGTCATGACGCACCTGTTTTTCACGCTCTGCCGCCACAGCGTAATCTATATTTTCGATATTGGCCTCCAGCTCGTTTACCTGCTCCTGAGTAACATTAAGACCCAGTTTCATTTCAGCACGAGCAAGAGCGACCCAAAGTCTTCTCCAAGTAGTAAATTTCTTGTCAGCAGAGAAAATAAACTGCATTTCCTTGCTGGCATATCTTGTGCAGAATGGGCTTTCATAAGAATTTGTCATAGTCCTTCAACCTCTTTCGTAATAATAAAAAATGAATACAAATTTATTATAGCATATTTTCACCCCGTTTACAATAGGTATTTGTGAGAAAAGTTGAGGATACAAGATAAAATGACCGCCGACAAGCTATGAAATTGTTGACATTCGTTAATATTTATGATATAATATATTTGCATTTTATTGAAATCTAAGAGGGTATACTATGAAAGAAAAAATAAAGAAAACCGCTTTGCATTATTCTGAAATAATAGCAACCGAAAAGAACTTTACCGTTTTTATCATATTGACAATGGTCCTTATCCCATTGGGTGAACTGGCAACGCTGATACATAACGAATATTTTGTATCCCAACCGGTCATAGTTGCCTTTGCAGGCTGGGCAGGTTCAATAATGACAGCTGCATATTTTATAGCCAACCGCAAAAAATATTATCCCTCCGACCTGTTTCTTTTCACCTTGCTAATGTTCGCCATAATATCTTATACATTTTCGCATAATAGGTTCGCTTCCCTTTTCGGTTTCTGGTATGACGAATGGCTCATACATTATTTGGCTTATTTCACTCTGATGTTTGCAGCAACGAATATAAAAAAGCTGAAATACAAGAAATATATCCTCGCTGCATTCATTGCAGTCACCATAATAAATATCGTGCCAAGCGTCCTACAGTCAGTGGGAGCATGGCCGTATTATGCTTACTTCGGTGCAGAAGACCACGAAGAGTACAACTGGGTATACGGACTTACACAGAATTGTAACTTCTATGCAGGAATAAGTACATTATTTACCGCCTGCGGCACAATGGCTTTCATCTATGCAAAAGAAAAGCGAACAAAGATCATTGTCTATATTATCACACTTTTCAGTTTTTATTGCTCGATCTGCACAAACACAAGGATCGTTATCGCAGGCAATGTTTGTTTCATTCTGTTCGCATTTATCCTGACTGCACTCAGATACAAAAATGTCGATAAAAAGCAGGCTAAAACCGAGATAAAACGACTGCTTATCATAACAGCAAGTTTTGCGGTTCTGATGTTTATACTTGTAAAGTTCTGCGGCAGATTAAACGGTGATTTTTCCAATACCATGAATGAACTTCAAAATTCTGATACTCTGACAGGATTTGACGAGTTTGGCAACTATCGTGGCTACATCTGGCGTATCGGACTTGAATCCGTCCCTGATTTCTGGGCAACAGGTATCGGACTTGATAACTATCGTGACGCATTTGAATACAGAGCAGATTATCATACTCTCCCTTGGACTCAGGGAAAAGGGCACAACGAATATATACATATTCTCGTCACAGAAGGCGTTTTCGCAGTGACGAATTATCTTGTCCTCCTCTTCTATGCTTTCTTCACAGGCGTTAAGAGTGCTCTTCGTGGCATCAAAAAAGATACCGCCAACTCAGCCGTGACCTGCATTTTCCTAACGATGTTCATTGCCTACGCCGCTCAGGCTTGCTTTAACAGCAGCGTTGTAAACACCACCCCATATTTCTGGGTGGTCCTCGGTATGGTAATGACAAAAAATCATCAGCGTCCTTTCGGATATAGAAAAAAGCAAAAGCAGCTCAAAGCACAGTAGTTTCAAATGCATACCGTTTATCAGACGGTCTGCATTTTTCATAAATAAAGCAGGGATATAGCACTTAAAAAGTTAATTTTCTGTAAATTTTCCATCGCAAATCCGACCGCCCTTGACTTTTGAAAGCGGATATGTTATGATATTAAAGCCGCATATTCACGGTCATAAGTGTTTGTATGTGTAAACCACCGTGCGTAGCGAGTTTATTAAAAGGTAGGTGCATTCGTAATGTACGCAGTAATTGAAACAGGCGGAAAGCAGTATCAGGTAAAACCTGGTGATGAGGTTTTCGTAGAAAAGCTGGACGTTAACGCTGAGGACGCTGTTACTTTTGATAAGGTAATGGTAGTAGGTGCTGACGATGGTATCAAGGTAGGAGCTCCATATGTTGATGGTGCAACTGTAACAGCTAAGGTCATCAAGAACGGCAAGTCCAAGAAGGTGACTGTATTCACTTACAAGCCAAAGAAGGGCGAAAAGACCAAGATCGGTCACAGACAGCCTTACACTAAGGTTATGATCGAAGCTATCAACGCATAATGATCTGTGCTGATTTTTTCAGAAACAAGCATGACAAACTTGTGGGATTTCGTATAACGGGTCACGCAGGCTATGCAGATCACGGCGAGGACATATGCTGTGCAAGCGTGTCGTCTGCTGTAATGCTGACAGCGAATACTGTTACTGAGGCTTTTAAGATAAACGCTAAAGTGGCAGTGGAAGAAAACGAAATAATACTCAAGCTTGGAAACGATACGGCTGAAGAGGGGGATAAGCTCCTGCTGGGACTTCTCACTCACCTGTATTTTTTGGCCGAAGAATTTTCAGGCAGGATCAAAGTCACGGTCAGAGATAACTGATCGGACGGATTACATTTTATGGAGGTGTAATTTAGATGATAAAGATTTCAATGCAGTTTTTCGCTCATAAAAAGGGAATGGGTTCTACAAAGAACGGACGTGACTCTGAGTCAAAAAGACTTGGCGTAAAGAGAGCTGACGGTCAGTTCGTACTGGCTGGCAATATCCTCGTTCGTCAGAGAGGAACACATATTCACGCTGGCGAGAATGTTAAGAGAGGTTCTGACGATACTCTGTTCGCAACAAGCGACGGTGTTGTAAGATTTGAAAGACTCGGTAGAGACCGCAAGAAGGTTTCGGTTTATCCCAAGGCTTAATTTTGTAACATATGACCCTGAGCCTTAGGCTTGGGGTCTTTTGTTGATTAAAGCAAAAAAGTATACGCATAATATCATTTATAAGGAGGTTTGATCATGTTTGTCGATCAGGCGAAGATCTATATAAAAGCCGGTGACGGCGGCGACGGTGCAGTATCATTCCACCGTGAGAAATACGTTGCGGCAGGCGGTCCGGACGGCGGTGACGGCGGTAAGGGCGGAGATATTGTTTTCGTTGTTGACGACAATATCTCAAACCTTATAGATTTCAGATATAAAAGAAAATATGTCGCCGAAAAAGGGCAGAACGGCAGCGGCAAAAACTGCTCAGGCAGAAACGCTCAAGACCTTGTTGTCAAAGTTCCAAGAGGCACTGTTGTAAGAGAAATAAAAAGCGGTAGGATACTTGCCGACCTTTCTACCGATGAGCCTGTTGTTATCGCTCACGGCGGCAAGGGCGGACGTGGAAACGCCCATTTCGCAACTTCCACAAGACAGATACCAAAGTTTGCAAAACCTGGTTTCCGTGGTGACGAATATGAGGTCATGCTGGAACTCAAGCTTATTGCCGACGTGGGGCTTGTGGGCTTTCCGAATGTGGGAAAATCCACGCTCATTTCTGTTGTTTCAGCCGCAAAACCTAAAATAGCCAACTACCACTTCACTACCCTGACGCCTGTCCTTGGCGTTGTTAAGATAGAAGAGGGAAAATCTTTTGTTATGGCGGATATCCCTGGTCTTATCGAGGGTGCGAGCGAGGGCGTCGGTCTTGGTCACGAGTTTTTAAGACACGTTGAAAGATGCCGCCTTATCGTCCACGTTATAGACGTTTCAGGCAGCGAGGGCAGAGATCCTATCGAGGATTTCAAGGCGATAAATCATGAGCTTGAAAACTTCTCCATGGAGCTTGCTGAGGCTCCTCAGATAGTTGCCGCAAATAAAAGCGATATGGCGACCCCTGAACAGGTGGAAAGGCTGAGAAATTATGTTGAGGATCAGGGACTTCTCTTCTATGAGATTTCTGCTGCCACAACAAAGGGTACAAAAGAGCTTATGTACGGCGTTTGGGAAAGACTTTCTGTCCTGCCGCCTGTTAAACAGTTCGAGGCTCAGCCGCTTACACAGGAAGAACTTGACGATAAGCTTATCTCAAAGAAAGACTTCCGTGTCACCGTGGAGGACGGCGTTTATTTCGTGGAGGCAGACTGGCTGCTGGATATCCTCAGAACGGCTAATATGGACGACTACTCTTCCCTCCAGTATTTCCAGAACGTGCTCAGGACCAGCGGCATAATAGATAAGCTGGAAGAAATGGGCATCGAAGAGGGCGACACTGTTTCTATATTCGACTTTGAGTTTGAATATCTCAGATAGGAGGGAGCGTCACGGGAAAGCTTTCTGATATGGACGCTATGCAGTATTCCCCGCTGGCACTGGCTTTTATCGGGGACGGCGTTTACGAGATAAGAGTAAGAGAAAAGCTTATTCTTGAGGCAAATATGCCTGCGGACAAGCTGCACAAACTCACGGTTGAAAGGGTCTGTGCGGAATATCAGGCAAAGGCTGTCCACAAATGGATAGAGGACGGTATGCTTGACGAGCAGGAAATGGATATATTCAAAAGGGGCAGGAATGCAAAGGGCATAAATGCTCCGAAACATTCCACTGTTGGGGAATACCGTGCCGCAACAGGACTGGAGTGTCTTTTCGGTTTTTTGTATCTCACAGGACGTGAGGAACGTATAGGTGAACTGTTCGAGGCAGCATGGTCGGTGGGCAGCACCAATGAATAATATTACATCAAGGAGTGAATTAAATGTCAGGTCATTCAAAATGGGAAAACATTAAAAGGAAAAAGGGTGCAACAGACGCTGCAAGAGCTAAGATATTTACTAAGATAGGCAGAGAGATCGCTGTTGTAGTTAAACAGGGCGGTGCTGATCCGGCAGGCAACGCTAAGCTGAGAGATCTTATCGCAAAGGCTAAGTCAAACAACGTGCCTAACGATAATATCGATAGAATAATCAAAAAGGCAGCTGGTGACGGCGACAAGAACAGCTATGAGTCAATGGTATATGAGGGCTACGGTCCAAGCGGCGTTGCTGTTATCGTTGAGTGCCTGACAGATAACAAGAACAGAACAGCAGGCGATATCCGTCACTTCTTCGACAAGTTCGGCGGAAACATGGGTACATCAGGCTGTGTATCATTCATGTTCTCTGACGTTGGTACTGTTGTTATAGAAAATAACGGTGCAGACGAAGACAAGATAATGGAGGACTGCTTTGAGGCAGGTGCTGACGATTTCAACGTTGAGGACGATGTTATCGAGATCTCATGCGACCCTAATCAGGTATCTTCTGTAAGAGAGGCACTTGAAGGCATGGGTTACAAGGTTCTTTCTGCTGAGGCTGAAAAAGTTCCTTCAAACTACACAACTATCGAGGACGAGGACGCTATCAAGAAAATGGGTCTTCTTCTTGAGCACCTTGAGGACGATGACGACGTTCAGAACGTTTACCACAACTGGGAGAATATGCCGGTTGACGAAGAAGAATAAACAGGAACTTTTTTGACACTTTACTATTGACATTTACATATAATATGGTATAATAAAATCAGAAAGAATTATTCTTTTTATAGGGGTTGCGAATCCGTCCAAAATCGCTTTAATAGAGGTCACAGAGCCTTTAAAAATACTGTTTTAATAGGGGTTGCGAATCCGTCTAAAATCGCTTTAATAGGTATTTAAAGGGTCAATTAATTTTGACCCTTTATTTTTTGTATGGAGATGTATGAACGTGCAGAAGTGGAAAATAATAAATAATGATTATCTTGACTATCTGAGAGAAAATTATGAATCAAGGATACCAAGGACCGAATACGGAAATGATAAGCTAAAACCGTTCTTTGGAGAACTTATGCGTGTGGGCGACCTTGCATATGTGACGCAGGTATCTTCGGCAAAACCAAGGCATAATAAAATAAAAGCAAATATAGATTTTCAGAAAATAATACATAATGACAAGCTTATTGCTGTCATAAATCTGAATTATATGTTTCCTGTTCCTGTATCTGAAATGATAGACCTTGAATACGGAAAAATCGATGAATATGTCGATTTCAAAAATGATATAGTTAAAGGCAAATATATTGACCTTTTGAAAAGAGAAATGAAACATATCCGAGAGCTGCCGCTTGAAAACAATGCACACTTGTTATATGCTCTAAAATATGATAAACCTGAACACGCAATATCAAAACGTTGTTTTGATTTCAAGGCATTGGAAACAGGTGCGTATAATTGGAATGATAAACTCATAAAATAGTTATATTGAAAAGGGGGACTGACGCTTTGGCTGCGGCAGTCCTTTTTTATCTTCAAACGGCGTTTTTTCGGGGATTTCCGTGTAAAAATAGCTGAATTTTCAAGCTGCCGCAGGGTGCTGTTTGTAAGTTGTGCTATTGACATAAAAGGGGTTATAGTATATAATAATCGTATGTGTAGATATTGCCCTGAAAAGATAAAAAATACAAATAATGGGCAATAAGAAAGCAGCAGAAAATGATAGGAGGAAACTTATGAACAAAATTTTTTGTTCTGCTCTGACAGCCGTTGTAGCGGGTGCATTGCTGACAGGCTGTGCGATGCCTTGGGAACAGGGTACTGATGACGACACTGCCCCTGACGGTTATTCCTATACGGCTGACTCAAATTCAGAACAGAAACCGGCTTACCGCTGGCTGATAGAACCGACTATCAATGCCGACAATATCATTTCCTTTGACGGCAGTCAGGTAGACCCGAACAATGAAAAGAACACAGCTTATGCAAACTATTCTGTTATAAGACAGGACGGAAAATACGGCATTATCGATTACAGCGGAAACATGGTAGTGCCTGCGGAATATGATGATTACTACACCTGCTGGTGCGGCGAGGTCACACTGTTCAATGTGATAAACGAAAAGAACGACGAGTATGACTATTGCAGCATTGACAGCTCAAATCAGGTGGTATACTATGCCGCTGAACATCATGACAGCTCACCGAGATACTACTGGAACAGCAGTGAAGAAAAGATCTATGTAAAAGACGCTGACGAAGATTACGGCGAGGAATACACAGGAAAGAAAGCTGTTGTTGTATGCGAGGCTGAGGTATCAAAAAACGACAGCGGATATTATGACATAACTCCTGTCAGCGAGCCGCTTTACGGACTGGCTAAGAAGGACAAGCTCATACTTGATATGCAGTACACAGATTTCTATGCACCTGCTTATAAGGGAGCCGGACTTACCTGCATCGCCTTTGAAAATGACGAAGGCAAGTGGGGATATGTGGGTTCTGACGGAAAGACCATAATCGACTTCAAGTGCGACGGTGACATGAGCACCTACTGCGGAAAGATAATCGATGATGAAATGGCTGTTCACCCTTATCTTTTCACTGATGATTACGTACCGGTATCCATAGATTCTTCATACGGTTATTATGATATAGACGGAAACTGCATTGTGCAGCCGGGTGAATTTGATCAGGCAAGACCTGTTCACAACGGCAAGGCATGGGTAAGACAGTCGGGAAAATGGGGCGTTATCGCATTTGGCGATGCTCCTGTTGAGGACGATTCTTCAGAGAAGGAAACGACCACAACGACCACTACTCGCCGTGCAACATATGCAACGACTACTACATCAGCTACCACAACGACATCAGCCACATCTACTGATAAAGCGACGGAAACAACACCTTCACTGACACAGCCGTCTGAAACGACTGAGGTATCGACTGATACACAGCCGTCTGAAACGGAAGCTCCAGTAGTGACTGACCCTGTGACAGATCCGCCTGCACCTACACCGGAACCGGAACCTGAACCAACACCTGAACAATGATTGAAAGCTCTGCATAATGCAGAGCTTTTTTGTGCAAGAAAATAAATTCTGCAAGCAGAACAAGATAAAACGCAGGCGGGGGCCTGGCGTCAGAGGGCTTGTGGGTACATGGCAAAGCCCTATCGTAGTAAATTTCTTGTTCGACTTCGCTCACAAGAAATGGGCAGAGACTCAATCGGTGTAAGCCGACTCGGTACAGATTGTAGTATAAAAAGCATATAGAAGTTCGATATTAAACAAAAGTTATATCGGAGTGGTTAATCTGCACCGTTTTTCCTTTCCCTGAGCAAATGTTTGTCCGCAAAGAGCGGAGCGATTTTGCAGCGGAAGGGAGTTGCCCGAATAAGATGTAGGGGCTGGCGTCCTCGACAGCCCGTTCGGAGGGGTAATGCTGTGATTGTTGTATCTTTGATGTTGAATTATGTGGGTAACATTGTCGTGATATTCTCCGTTAATTCAACGGGCGAGAAATAGCGGGACGTCGCATTTCTGCAAAGCAGAAATTGAGCCGCTCCCCTACAGTTGCGGTGGGAAAGTTTTTCGGTTATCGAACAGAGTGTAAATTCAATTTGTTGGCAGACAAAAATTGAGGGGCAAGACAAATGCGGGACGCCGAGGGCGTCGTCCCCTACAGATGTGGTGGGAGAGTTTTTGCGGTTATCGAACCATGTTGTCACCGTGGGTTTGTTTCTTCGACGGGCGAACGGTGTTCGCCCCTACCGTGGGGTGCGTGGTTATCAGAACGTATTTCTTTGTTCTTTTATTCAATTTTCAAGCTGCAAACGAGGTGCAGGAAGTGCTTTTCTGTGCGAT